>ENA-ORMR01000809-ORMR01000809.1-human-gut-metagenome-genome-assembly--contig:-NODE-809-length-27795-cov-40.225090_pt1 | contig 27795 bp, 20 predicted proteins | sample MGYA00242107_ERZ509003 | MGnify/ENA primary metagenome ERZ509003 (study PRJEB26280, sample SAMEA2338699) | human gut metagenome | biome: human gut; feature: human-associated habitat; material: faeces...
GTCCCTGCCAGTAACTTTGCGCGTCCGCAGACGCGCCCCCAAGCTGCTCTTTCCCTCAAGATTCCAAATCATTTCATGACAATTGAAACCCCATACAGGGCATTTGCGCACCCTGTATGGGGTTTTAATATATAGCCGGATTACCTTCTGCGCTTCGGGCGGTGCGTTCCAATCAGCAGGAACGCCATCACGCCTGCCGCAATGCCGCCATACAGCTTGAGCTCGTGGCTCCAGCCGTATCCGGCAATCACCGCTTTCGCCTGCAGGCGCTGACCGAAGTTCAGCTCCTTCCCCAGCAAATCAGACAGCGAGACATGCCCTAATCCCGGCAAATCAACGCCGCCATCAATCAGGGCATTCAGCGAGAAGTTAAATTCACCGACACCGGGCAGGTTGCCATCCACATGAATCGCCATCGCGTCCTTCACCGTGTCAGGGTCAATGTCGTGACCCACGGCAGTGCGGAAAACGGGGTTCAGCACGCGGTAGTAGTCGCTCGTTTCAAACGTATCAGCGGCATAGAAGCCCAGCGCACACGCCAGCACACCCAGAATCAGGATAAGCGCAAATAGTTTTCTCATTTGCTTTAGGCAATACCGCACAAATGAGTTGGTGCGATGGCGAATGCATTTTTTGTAAGATGCGATTGCAGAAATCGAAGGTTTACTGGAGGTAAATCGAGATTTCTGCAAGAAGCAGATGGCAGAAAAGGCATCGCCAGCGCTGCCAACGAATTGTGCGGTAGTGCCTTTATTCCTTATCTGTTGGGCATGTTATAGCGGGACATGAAGTCCTTCTTGATGGCTTCCAGCTTCGCCTGATCCTGCGCGCGCTGCGTGCGGGCGCTCTCCTGAATCTTCTTCGTTTCGTCCAGCCCCGTCATAATGGTGCGCCAAGTGGTTTCCAGCGTATCCGCCTTGATAGAACTGCCAGAGGCAAGGCGCGTGGTGATTTTCGCCTGCTCCACCGTGTTGCGGGCGTTCTTCAGCAGCATTTCGTTCGTCCGCTCATCCAGTGCGGAAATAGCATCCGCCTGAATCTTCTGCCGCTTGAGCATAATCGCCTGCGCAAGCGCCTGCTTAAAGACAGGCAGCGTGACGATAAACGCCGAGTTAATCTTGCGGACAAGGTTCATGTTGCTGAACTGGATCGTCTTAATCATGGGGATGGACTGCAAAGCGACGCTCTCCGCCGTGCGCAGGTCCTGCGTGCGCTGCTCCAGCATCGCCAGCGCCTGCTGAAGCGACTGCAATTCAAACGTGATGGACTGGTCGCCCGTTGCTTCCATCTGCTGCTGAAGCTGGGTCATGTAGTTCTGAATTTCCTGACAGCCCTGATCGCCCGCGACAATGTACTTCTCCAGCTCATGGAAGTAGCCCACGTTGGCTTGGAACATCGTCTCCAGCTTTTGATTCGACTGCTTGATTTCCCCTTCATACTGCTTCAGCTGGACGTAGATTTTGTCCACCTCGTTGCCCATCGTGTTGTACTTCGCCAGAATCTTGTCCAGCTGCTTGCGCAGGTTGCCGAACAGCTTGCCAAACAGCGACGGGTTTTCACGAATCTCGTTGATATCAAACTGATCCATGATTTTCGCCAGCGAATTGAGCATCTTGCTGGATTCATCCAGCTGGCTCATGTTCATGCTGCGCAGGACAACATCCGATGCCTTGGAGATTTCTTCCGCCGAGTGGCTGCCGAAGGTAACAATCGTGTTCAAGTCGTTGACGTCGATGCCGGCGGTCAGCGACTCGATTTCAGGCGAATGGGCAAGCTGCTTCTGCGTCGCCTGCTGATCCGCAATGATGTCATAGGGCTGCACTTCCATCAGCGCCGTTTCCGGCTTGGCAGCGACGGCCGTGGTCGGTGCGCCTGCGGGACGGTTGAAATTCATTGCCATTGTCAGTTACCTCTTTTCAGTATGTTTTCAAGCCACGAACGTTTGACTGGGGTCAGTGCGTTAAAATCCGGCACTTGCAAATCGTAGACGTATTCGCCGATTTGGTGCTCCACCGGATAATTCCCATTGAGGTAGCGCTCAATCGTCTGATACCCGGTCGGGACAAAGAGCGCAATGTCAAAGCCCACCAGATTCAGGAATGTCATCAGGATTGCATCCTCCAGCGAACACGGCTGCTCGCCCGTACACAGCACGACCATCTTGGGATTCTTCTTCGTAAAATCGAAACTTTGCAGCCGCCGGACGATATCGCGGTTCATGTTCAGCACCGTCGCCAGCACCGTGTATTCCGTGCCGTTGGTGAACGTGCCTTTGATTATCCGCTCATCCAGCATCAGCTGCACCTTGTCAAACATATGCTCCTGCAGTTCTTCGCGCAGCAGAGCGAACGGATATTGGCGGTCTGCCTTGATTTCCTCGCGCTTCAGCCTGCCGTTTCGCAGCGTTTTCACCGCCAGCGGCTGAAACTGGTTGGCTGCGCCGGTTACAACATAGGGCAGCGAGGGAATCAGCATCGTGTCATCTCCCAGCAGAAGTTTGATTTTCTGCCAGTATGCCTCCACCTTGCCATCCTCCACGCCGGAAACCTTTGCATACACCACGGGCATGTTGACCACTTGATTCACCGTGCTGAAATTCGCGCGGTATTTGAGTTCCTGACTCCAGAGGATGAACACCTCGTCGTAGGTGGTTTGCAGCGTAATCGCGTCCGCCCGCGAGAACTGACGATTACGGTAAATGCCCGAATCTGTGTAGAGAATCGACGTTAAGTCCTGCTCAGCGTTCGAGGCCATTGTGCGCATCTGAACGCTGCCGCCGTCGCGCGGGAATTTCGGCACGGGCATGGAGTCCTTGCCCGTCAATTCCAGCAGCTGGTCGCTCTGCACGGTGCACGGGCAGCTCAAATCGCACGCGAGAATTAGGATATCCACGGGGAGCTGGGCAAGGTACTGCACAAACAGCGCGTCATGCTGATTTCTGCACCCGCCCATCAGCACAAAGCACGGAATTTCGCTGCCCTTGTAGCCCTGAAACAGCGCCGCCTGATACTGCCGAATCCAGCAAAGCAGATACACGGCGGAAATCAGGAGGCGATTCAGGTTCGGTTCGGCTTTTGCCGCCGCCATCATCGTCCGGACGAACGCCTGCTGCATCAGCCGCTGCAGCTCCACATTCGCACACGCGGGCAGATTCCCGGCAATGTCGATTATCAGCTCCTCCTGCGAGCGGTACGGGTGACGGCGGATTTGCGCCGCTTCCTCCGGGCCGGGCAGGGATAATCCGTCGTCGACAATGGCGATTCTGCGCCCCGTGCTGCGGAACTTCTGGTAAAACTGGAACAGGTCGCTGATGTACGTCTGCTTGTCCGGTACGCCTTTTAAGCGGATGAACGCATGGTAGAACAGGCGGAAGTCGTCGCCGCGTTCCGCAATGGGGGTCAGGATTTCCTCATAGGATGCTTCCTTCATCCACGCATTCGTGCACGCCATCCGCGACGGCTTCGGGAAGTATGTTTCGGGGTCGCGCCGCTGCGGCACAGCGGGTGACGTTGTCCGCATCGGCTGGTTCGGCGCTATCGCCGGACGCGGCACAGCGGGGGCAGGCTGGCGCATCGGCTGCGCGAATGTCACCGGGCGCGGCGCAGGCTGCGACGGCTGGCGCATGTTTCCCGCTGCTGCCGCCGCCATTTCCTTGCGGAACTGCTTGAGTGTGAAATCCTTCGCGAAGGGCATTCCCTGCACAATCAGCAGCTGCGACCATACCGAGGCTGCATCCTGCTTCAAGTACGCCGCGTCGCCCTGCGGCTCCAGCAGCAGTATGTCCGTCCCCATCATCGACAAAATGCGCAGGAGAATCAGCTCATGCGCCGTAACCGCATTGCATTCGTAGAGAATGCGGGGCGGATTGTCATCGCCCAGAAAGGGCATCAGGCGCTCGAATTTGTAGTACAGCCAGCACATCACCTTCATGTAGATGTTCCGGATGATGCTGTCCGTTTTTCCCTTCCGCTTCAATTCATCCATCTGGGCGCACATTGCTTCGGCAAACGAAACGCGATTTGCCTGACTCATGCGCGGCATCCACTTTTGCAGCGCTTGGGTAATGAACGCCGGATTCGGTTCAAACGCGCTGCCCAGCATTTCCGTCAGGTAACTCAGCTGCCGCTCATCCGGATTGCCGATTTGCCCCTCAATGATAACGCCCTTTGCGCGCGCCGCTTCGTGGTAGCGCCAGAGAAAATCCTTGATTTCCGGGCTCCATTGGCACAGGCGCACAAAGTATACCCCCGGCGCATTTCCCCTTTGCCGCATGGGAAGGAGCAAATCAGAAAGATTGCTTGCGTTGATTCTGTTAGCCATGGCTGCCTCGTTCATAACGGCTCATTTTATACTTGTTCATCACAAATCCCAGCACCGAGCCGATCATGCCGCCCACGATATGCGCCATCTGCGAGATGTTATCCGCCGTGAAAAGCCCTTGATACGCCTGCTGCCCGATGTAAATCGCGGCAACAAGAATGAACGAAAGCGGAATCGTATGCTCTCCCGTGATGGTAATGGATGAGAGCAGAATCATCGCGAACACGATGCCGCTCGCCCCCAGCAGGCGAATGTTCGGGAAGAAAATCAGGTTCGCAAGCCCCGTCGCCAGCGCCGTCACCAGCATGATGAACACCATGTTGGATGTGCCGTACTTTTCCTCCAGCATCGGCCCCAGAATCAGGATATACATCATGTTGCCCATCAGGTGATTCCAGTTTGCGTGGCCAAAGACGTGGCAGACGCAACGCAGATACGCCAGCGGATCAAGAAACGAGGAACGATAGACGCTGAACACAGCCCGATTGCTTGCCCCTTTTGTCAGGACATTCAGCAGCTGCACCGCAAAGCAAATCAGGACAAAAGACAAGATAGCGGGGGCGTTGTAACTAATCCGAAGGCGTTTGCTGTTCTTCATGCTCCTATTTTCCTCCGCAGACGCGCTGTATTTTGAAAAAAAGAGGAGGAAACGGGGTACGTCTCTTCCTCTGTCAGGTTATTTCCGCACCGTTATACATTCACGCCGAAGTTGATGCAGAGGGCTTCAAGTCCGCCCTGGAAGCCGCTGCCGATGGCGTTGAACTTCCATTCACCGTTGTGGCGGTAGATTTCCGCAACAACAATCGCCGTTTCGATGGAGAAATCCTCCTCCAAATCGTAGCGAATCAACTCCATACCCGTGGATTCATCCACAACGCGGACGTACGCATTGCTGACCTGTCCGAAGTTCTGGCGGCGCTCGGCGGCGTCGTAGATGGTCACGGTGAAGTCAATCTTCTCCAGATTCGCCGGAACAGTGGCGAGGTCAACGAAAATCGTCTCATCGTCGCCCTCCCCAGCGCCGGTCCTGTTGTCGCCGCCATACCGTACCGCGCCGGATGGATCAGCCGGGTTGCTGTAAAACACGAAGTTCGAATCGTTCGCAACCTTGCCATTCGCGCCCAGCAGAAATGCAGAGGCATCCAAGTCAAAGTCATGTCCGCCGTCGTAGCGGTTCACGTCCCAGCCCAAGCCGACCATGATTTTGCTCAAGCCGGGGTTGCCCTTCGTCAAATCAACCTTCTGACCCTTCTTCAAATTCACTGCCATGATAATTCCTCCTTTTTTATCGCCCGGTGTCAGACCTTCTCTTTCAAGCAGCGCGCCGTTCACCGGAGAACGTCATTCTGCTTTCATTATACACCTTTATTTCCATTTTTTCAAGCAATTCAGCAAGGTTTTCGAAATAGGAACGACGCAAAAAGCGGGCAGGCGTATCTGCCTGCCCGAAGAAAATTCGCGTCCAACGCGCCGCCGAGTTGTGCGGTGTCGCCTATCCTCTATCAGCCTTCCGCCCTTCCCGTCCCGCTGTGATCCGTCGCGAAAGTGACCTCTTTCACCTGCTTTTTCCTTGAATGCAGGCGTTTTTCCGCCAGAAGCCGCGCAAATTCGCCCTCGTCAATCGGCAGGGACACGGGCTTGCCTGTCCACGAGGAAAGGTGCATGGCGTTGGACAGCATCAGTGCGCGGATACCCTCTGCCCCGTCCGCCACCAGCGGCGTGCCGTGCAGGATATGCGCCGCAAAAGCGTTCAGCACACCGACGTGCTGCGGATTCTCCCCGTCCAGCGGCAAAATCTCCACCTGCGTCTCGGCGTGGGGGTATGCGGATGCGCTGCGGCGGTAATAGGCGGATTCGCTCTGCGGCAAGCGCCATAGCGTCAGCTGACCGTTTTCGCAGACGACTTTGCCGCGGTCACAGGCGATTTCCAGCCGATTCGTGCCGGGCAGATCCCCGGTGGAGGCGATAAAAACGCCCGTCGCGCCGCCCGGAAATTCCAGATAGGCGGTCACGTCGTCCTCCACCTCAATGTCGTGCCATTTGCCCTCGTGGCAGAACGCGCGCACCGTTGTCGGCAGTCCGCAGAGCCATTGCAGCAAATCCAGCTGATGCGGGCATTGGTTGAGCAGCACGCCGCCGCCCTCGCCCGTCCACGTTGCACGCCAAGCCCCGGAATCGTAATACGCCTGTGAACGATACCAGTCCGTCACCACCCACGTCACACGCTTCAGCGCGCCTAACTCGCCGGAATCCAGCAGCGCTTTCAGGCGGCGGTAGACGCAGTTCGTGCGCTGGTTGAACATGAGCGCATACGTCCTGCCCGTCTCCTGTGCGGCGGCGATAACCGGGTGCAGCTGCGCCGTGTAAACACCCGCGGGCTTCTCGCTCAGGACATGCAGCCCTGCCCGAAGCGCCGCCTCCGCAAGCGGCGGATGCAGCTCGTGCGGCGTGGCAATCAGCACGGCGTCGCACGCATGGGCGCGGATGAGCGACATGCCGTCGGCATAGATGCCCGTTCCGGCGGGGAGCGTCTGCTGCGCCCAGTCACGGCGGTCTTGGCGCGGATCAGCAACGCAGGTCAGCGCAATTTCCGGCGTTTGCCCGGACATGATGAGCCGGCAGTGCTCCGAGCCCATGTTGCCAATGCCGATAATACCGAGGCGAATCTTCTCCACGCTGATTTCCTCCTTGGAATAGGTTACTTTCTCGTGCTTCCAAAGCTGCCGGAAACGTCGATGGCAGCATCCACTTCGTCCTTGTGGCGGGATGTTCTGCGTTTTTCATTCAGCAGCTTCAAGAACAGTTCTTCGTCAATAGGCAGTGAAACGGTCTGATTCGTCCACGAAGAAAGGTGCATGGCGTTGGACAGCATCAGCCCGCGGATACCCTCGCGCCCGTCGGCAACAAGCGGCGTACCGTGCAGGATGTGCGCTGCGAAGGCGTTCAACACGCCCGCGTGCTGCGGATTTTCGCCGTCCGTCTGCACGATTTCGTGCTGAATATCCGGTACGCCGAACGGCTCTTTGCACACGGGGCACCAGTCGCGCTCATCCACGCTGAGCGTATCCAGCGTCAATTGGTCGTTCTCGATGCGAATCCGCGCGCGCGTTCCGATGATTTCCAGCCGGTTTTCGCCCAGCGCGTCCCCCGTGGATGCAATGAACGTGCCCGTTGCGCCGTTTGCAAATTCCAGGTAAGCGGTCACGTCGTCCTCCACCTCGATGTCGTGCCATTTGCCCTCATGGCAGGCGGCGCGCACCCGCACAGGCAGCCCACAGAGCCATTGCAGCAAATCCAGCTGATGCGGGCATTGATTGAGCAGCACACCGCCGCCCTCGCCATCCCACGTTGCGCGCCACGCCCCGGCATCGTAGTAGCTTTGCGTGCGATACCAGTCCGTCACAACCCAGATCATGCGCTTGATTTCACCCAGTGCGCCGCTGTCAATCAGCGCCTTCGCCTTGCGGTAGACGCAGTTCGTGCGCTGGTTGAACATCATGCCAAAGGTCAGTTCGGGATGCTTATCCGCCTCCGCGATCATGTCCCGCACCTGCAAGGTGTACACGCCCGCCGGCTTTTCGCACAGGACATGCTTTCCATGGCGGAACGCCTCAATCGCCAGCGTCGGATGCTGATAGTGCGGCGTTGCAATCAGCACTGCGTCGCAGGTATCGGACGCAATCAAATCGCTGCCCTCGCAGAAAACCGCAGCGTCCGGCACGGTTGCGCGAATCCACTCTCGGCGGCTTTCCTTGCGGTCTGCCATGGCGGTCAGCTGCACTTCCGGGCATTTGCCGCTCAGGATGTTGTGGGTATGCAGGCTGGCAATGCCGCCCGCACCGATGATTCCAAGTCGAAGCATACCGAAACACTCCCATCATAGAGCCAAGCAGACTCTTTGTCAATTTAAATCAGGAAAAAACAGAAATATCAGGAGGGTTATTCCGAAAAAAAGGACTGCGTCCAAGACGCAGCCCCCTTTTTGTGAAGTTTGCGTGCGCTTATTACTTCTGCGCCATCGGATAGAAGCCGCGGTATGCGCCATCCTTGTATGCCTGACGCTGCTCGTCGATAATCTGCTGACCGCCGGCGGAAAGGATTTCGTTGGTGTACTTATCCCACGTTGCGTCGAAATCTTCCGGCTTGCAGGTCACAACCTGAACCAGCAGTTCCGCTTCCTTGGAGATGATGGTCGTGCCATAGTCAATGCGGGATTGGATAGTGCGGGTGAAGCTGATAGGTTCGTAAGCGCCGTTATTGGAAATCATAAGGCTGTCCGCCACAACATCTTCGTAGCCGTGGAAGTCCATGGCGGTCGCGGCGTAGTTCAGCTCGTCAGAGCCGTAGTAGTAGCCGTTGCAAATCGGCGCGCCGTCGGTCGCGTGCATCTTGTGCGCGTCGTCGGTATCGTTGATGTTCTTCAGGTCGGTCGGAATGTTGTTTTCGTTGACGGTGGTGTAGTTGTAGCCCTTTTCGCCGTTCTGCAGCGCATACAGCGATTCCGGCTTGCACATCCAGTTCAGGTACTTAATCGCGGCGACCGCAACCTTTTCATCCACAGAAGCGGGGATGAAAATCGCCTGACCAGCGGCGGTGTAGGATTCATGCGGGGTCGTGCCGCTTTCGGGCTTGAAGGGGTCGCAGGCAATCCAGCTCGCGCCGGGAACGTTCTTCGCCAAATCCTGCGCGTAGGACTTTTCCATGCGCCACGCGGCATCCCAGTTGCCAACCCAGAAGCCGTCATAGCCGTTCACGCGGTCGCTGTCGGTCTGCTTGGAGTTCTCAATGCCGAAGTAATCGGAAACCAGACCCTCATTGAAGAACTTGTTCATCCAGCGCAGCGCTTCCTTCGCGCCAGGCAGCATGTAGTGGAACTTGTGGTTCGCCACCCAGTCTTCCTCGGTAATCTTGCTGTAATCAAGGAAGGCATCCATCTGGTAAATCCAGCCGTAGAAGGGGTCAGCCGCGTACAGGTCGGAGGAATACGGCACGGTTTTTTCGCCGCCCAGCTTCTGCTCCTTCGCCGCCTTCAGGTAGGCATACAGCTCTTCCACGTTCGTGGGAACTTCCATGCCCAGCTTTTCCAGCCAGTCCTTGCGGATGAACATGCTCTGCGTCGCGACGATGATGCGGCGCGCGGGCAGGTAATACTGCTCTTTGCCGTCGCCCACGTCATACTGACCGTACTGCAGCACCTCGTCGCCGAGGAATGCCTTCAGTTCCTGACCGTATTCGGCCAGCAGGTCATCCAGCGGCAGGATGCCGCCCATGTCGATGTACTGCTGCACCAAATCCGTGCCGTAGGTCATGCAGATGTCCGGGGCCGTTCCGCCCGCCAGACGGGTGGAAAGAATCGTGCCTTCCTCCCAGCGGGAAACGGGAATCCAGTTAACCTTGATGTGGTTCGGATTACCAAAGTTCTCCTGAATGTAGTGCAGCTGCCAGCAGTCCTCCACGTTGAAGCCTGCGATGGAGCGGTCATACATTTCGACGTTGAGCGTTACCCAATCGTCATCCGCCGCCAGTGCCGTCAGCGGAAGCGCCGTCAGCAGCAGGCACAGCGTGCAAACCAGAGCCAGAAACTTTTTCATAGGGGTACTCCTTTCTATCTTGAACGGCTTTTGCCGCCCGTTCCAATGGGAATGTGGGATGATGATACTAATTCGATTCTAAAACATGGCATCAAGCATAGCAGATTTTTCGTTCCGGCAAAGCTGAGTGAAGCGAGGCGTACTGGAGGTACGCGCGAGCGGAACGAAGCAAAGCCGGGGCGAAAAAGATGCTGTGCGAATGTCATGGTTTAGATGAGAATTAGTATTAGCCCTTGACTGCGCCCATCGTAACACCCGCCACGAAGTAGCGCTGCACAAACGGGTACACAATCAGGATGGGGAGCGTCGCGAAAATGATGGTTGCGGACTGAATGGATTCGGACACGTTGGTGCTCAGGTCATTCGAGCTGCCCTCCGCGACGGCGACTTCCACCGACTGGCTGCCCTTGATGAGGTTGTACAGCTTGAGCTGCAAGGGCTGCAGCTCACGCGAGGTGATGTAGTACAGCGCATCGTTGAAGCTGTTCCATTTGCCGACTGCGTAAAACAGGGAAAGCGTCGCCAGCGAGGAGAAGCTCAGCGGCAGGAAGATGCGGGTGAGGACTTGGAAATCCGTCGCACCGTCAATCGACGCCGCCTCCACCAGCTCATACGGCAGGGAAGAAAAGAAATTCTTCAGGATGATGACGTTGAACGTGGAAATCAGCCCCGGAATAATCAGCGACCACATGCTGTCAAGCATTCCGAATTCCTTCACGTTCAGGTAAATCGGAATCGTGCCGCCGGAGAAGTACATGGTAAAGACGATGAAGAACATGATGACGCGCTGCCCCTTGAGGCGACGCATGGACAGCGGAAACGCCACCAGAATCGTCATTACCATCGCCAGCACGGTGTAAATTACCGTCAGTTCGATGGTATAGAGCAGGCTGTGCCACATCGAATTGTCGCTGACGATGAGCTTGTAGGCATCGACGTTGAATTCCACCGGCCAGAACGACACTGCGCCGCGCAGAATCGCAGACTTGGAGGACATTGACATGGCAATGACGTTGATGAACGGCAGCGTGCAGATCAGCACGAAGAGCATCATCACGATGATGAGGATAATCTGCCCTACACCGAGTTTCTTTTTCTTCTCAGGGCAAATATGCGCCTGTGTGGAAATCGCAGTCATGACAAATCCTCCCCTCTTACCAAATACTCTGTTCGTCGAACAGGCGGGAAACGGTGTTTGCGCCCGTAATCAGCACCAAGCCCACGATGGACTGGAACAGACCAATGGCGGTTGCGCGGGCGAACTGGCTGTTGGTAATGCCGGCGCGGTAAACGAAGGTGGAAATGACGTCGCAGTAGTCCTTGACCTTGGTATTGCCGATAATAAACGGGCGGTCAAAGCCGATGGACATCATACGCCCGATGTTCATAATCAGCAGAACGACGATGGTGGAACGGATGCCGGGAAGGGTGACATGCCAAATCTGCTGGAGCTTGTTCGCGCCGTCAATGCGCGCCGCTTCAAAGAGGTTCATGTCCAAGCCTGTAATCGCCGCAAGGTAAAGAATTGTGCCCCAGCCCATCGACTGCCACACGCCGACGAGCACATAGGTGAACGTCCACGTCGGGCCATCCGTCAGGAAAGGAATGTTCTCGGAAATCCAGCCCCAGCGCAGAAGCGTGGAGTTGATGACGCCCGACGTCGGCGCAAAGATCTGCAGCACCATGCCGCCGATGATGACCCACGAGAGGAAGTGCGGCAGGTACAGCATCGTCTGCGAAAGCTTCTTGAGCTTGGGCGTACGCATTTCGTTGAGCAGGATGGCGAGGATAATCGGGACGGGGAAGCCGAAGAGCAAGTCCAGCCCGTTGAGAATCAGCGTGTTCTTCAGCGCGATGCCAAAGTCACTCATGCCGAAAACAAACTTGAAGTTATCCAGCCAAATCCACTTGCTCTTGGCGGGATTGAACATGTTGTACTTCTGGAAAGCAATTTGCAGCCCCGCCATCGGCTTGTAGCAGAACAGAATGTACCAGACAATCGGAATCAGCAGCATCAGGTACAGCCGCCAGTCGCGCTGAAGCCAGTGTTTCCTGCGCTTGCGGCGCGGCTGCACCGATGCAGGGGCTTTCGCAGGATTCGTCATAAGCAAAAACCTCCATTTCTGATAAATTGTGGTTTCCGCAGGGTGTTCAAAAACAAGCCTCCTTTGCGGAATGCAAAGCAGAATCCATGCAAAACACCTGCCTTTTCAGCAGCATCAGCCGACATTTGACCAGCACTGCCAACGGGAAACCACGGGAGACGCTGCACGAGGCAGCCAGTTACGGGAACGTCACGCTCCGTTTCCGTATCGTTGCTTTGATTATAGCCGACACAAGTTGCACAATCAATGTAAATCCTGCTTGAAAATATGTGAATCCTGCTGTATAATCAAAATATCCGAGCCCAGAAAGGAGCTGAAACGATGAAATTCGCGGAGACCATCAACGGCTACAACGCGATGGGGCGCGAGAACGCGGAGTACGAAGCGTGCTATGCCGTAGCGGAGCACCACACCATCAGCGGACTGCATTGCCACGATTTCTACGAATTTTACATCCACTATCAAGGTGGCAAGGTCTACTATGTGGACGGCAGCGTGTTTCCGCTGCAAAACAATCAGCTGATTATCATGCCGCCGTTCCGGATGCACGGGCTGGTTGGCGGCAATTCGCTGCAGAACTACGAGCGCGGCTTCCTGTATCTGCGCCCGGCGACGCTGCGAAAGCTCGGCTTCGGGCAGATTGACCTCCAGCGTTACTTCGACAGCCGCCTGCAGTCCGGAAAATTCTACTATGAACTGCCGCAGGCGGATGCGCTGGCGTGCAAACAGCTGCTGATAGACATCTCCGCGCAGCAGGACATGGCAGACGAGATGGTGCAGTTCCGCAATTACGGGCGCATCATCGACTTCATGGTCATGGTCTGCCAAGCCGTGCAGAGAACAACCGCTCCTATTCAGCCAAGCGTTGTCAACGATGTGATTTTCGATGTGCTGCAATACATCAACGACCACTTCACCGAACCGCTAAAATTGGAAGACATTGCGCGCCGCTTCGCCATCAGCGTATCGTACCTTTCGCACGAGTTTACAAGCTACGCCGGGCGCAGCGTCTACGAATACATTCTCTACCGCCGCGTGCAGCTGGCGAAGGAGAATCTGCTGACGGACATGAGCCTGAGTGAAGTAGCCGACCGCAGCGGATTCGGCGATTATTCCGGCTTTCTGCGCAGCTTCCGGCGGATGACGGGCATGGCTCCGAACGCCTACCGCAAGCAGCGCAGCGGCGGACACTAATTGCTGTTTTGTCTGATTAGGACGACAATCTGCCAAATCCGCCGAATTGAAAACAGGATTCGCATAGAAATCTTAATGTCAATGTGCTATCATGCAGATAACGCATCACGCAGCGTTGAGTATTGAAGAAGGAGCGAATGCCATGATTCGGATTGCCATCGTGGGTACGGGCAACATTTCCCACGCCCATGTGGAAGCCTACCTGCGCTTCCCGGAGCGCTGCAAGATTGTGGCGCTGGTGGACATTGTGCCGGAAAAGGCGCAGAAGATGAAGGAGGATTATCACCTGACCGAAGCGGAGGTCTACGACGACCATCAGAAAATCCTTTCACGCAAGGATATTGACTTGGTGGATGTCTGCACGCCACCATACGTCCACGCCAGCATTTCCATCAACAGCCTGCGTTCGGGCAAGAACGTCGTCTGCGAAAAGCCGATGGCGGCATCGCTGGAAGAGTGCGACGCGATGCTCCGCGCCCGCGATGAAAGCGGCAAGAAACTCGCGATTATCGCCCAGAACCGCTTCCGCCAGCCCATCAGCAACCTGAAGAAACTGCTGGACAGCGGACTTGCGGGCAAAGTGCTGTGCGCATCCGTCACATCGGCCTGGTGGCGCGGGCACTGCTACTACGACCTGTGGTGGCGCGGCACATGGGAGAAGGAGGGCGGCGGCTGCACGCTGAACCACGCCGTCCACCATATTGACATGCTGTGCTGGATGATGGGTCTTCCGCAGGCCGTGACGAGCGTGATGGCGAACGTCGCGCACGACAACGCCGAGGTGGAGGATTTGTCGCTGTCCGTGCTGCAATATCCGGGCGCGCTGGCGCAGCTGACAGCCTCCGTTGTGCATCACGGCGAAGAGCAGGAGCTTGTTTTCCAGTGCGAGAAGGCGAAAGTCGCCGCGCCGTTCAGCGTGTACGCGTCCATCTCCAAACCGAACGGCTTCCCGATTGAAAACACCGAATTGGAGCAGAAAATCCGCGATTTTGTGGATGCGCAGCCGCAGCTTCCCTACGAAGGGCACGCGGGCGAATTGGAAAACGTCCTCTCCGCGCTGGAGAACGACACCCTGCCCGCAATTGGCGGCGAGGATGGCCGCCGGACGATTGAGCTGATTACAGCCGTCTACAAGTCAGGCGCAACAAAGCAGACAGTCACGCTGCCGCTGCAAAAGGACGACCCGTTCTACACGGTGGAAGGCATGATGCGCGCTGTGCCGCATTTCTACGAGAAAACCACGTCTGCCGCGTCGCTTGACGGCACGATTACGCTCGGCAGCGATTATCAGCAGAAATAATGGGAGGTCATCACGATGAAAGTATCTGACGGCATGAACTATGCGCCCAAAGGCAAGGCGCAGCCCGTCGTGAAGCCGGGGGAATTTATCTTTTCTGCCGCGCACCTTGACCACGGGCACATCTACGGCATGACAAACGGTCTGCTGGAAGCGGGCGGCACGCTGAAGTACGTCTACGACCCCGACCCGAAGAAGGTGGAGGCGTTCGTGAAGGCGTACCCGCAGGTGAAAGTCGCCCGGAGCGAGGAAGAACTGCTTAACGACAAAGAAACGAACATGGTCTGCGGCGCGGCGATTACAAACGAGCGCTGTGCGCTGGGGCTGCGCGCGATGCAGGCGGGCAAGGACTACTTCACCGACAAAGCGCCCTTCACCACCTTGGAGCAGCTGGACAGCGCCAAGAAGATGGTGGCGCAGACGGGCAAGAAGTACATGGTCTATTACGGCGAACGGCTGCATGTGGAAGGCGCGGTGCTGGCGGGCAACCTGATTGAGCAGGGCGCCATCGGCAAGGTCATCCATGTGGAGGGCTTCGGGCCGCATCGGCTGGGCGCAGCAGGGCGGCCGCAGTGGTTCTTTGAAAAGGAGAAGTACGGCGGCATCCTCTGCGATATCGGCAGCCACCAAATCGAGCAGTATTTGTTCTACGCGGGCGAGGAGGACGGCACCGTCTCTCGCAGCCGCATTGCCAACTACGCGCATCCGCAGTATCCGGAGTTGGATGACTTCGGCGACTGCGCCATCAACGGTGCAAACGGCACGACGTTCTACTTCCGCGTGGACTGGTTCACGCCAGACGGCCTGCGGACGTGGGGCGACGGGCGCACCATCATCATCGGCACGAAGGGGTACATTGAAATCCGCAAGTATGTGGATGTCGGTACGGAGCGCGACGGCGGCAACCATGTGTTCCTCGTCAACGACCAAGGCGAGCAGTACATCAACGCGACCGGTTTGACGGGCTACCCGTTCTTCGGTGATTTGATTCTGGACAGCCTGAACCGCACGGAAAACGCGATGACGCAGGCGCACGCCTTCAAGGCGGCGGAACTGTGCCTGATTGCGCAGAAGCAGGCGGAAATGGTGTATCAAGCGAAATAATACTATTTCCGGATGAAAATGCGCAAGCAGATGGCGCAGGTGAATCCGGAAATAGTATAAAGCAAGAAAGCAAGCCCGTCGGCTGCCTGTGATTTGTACAGGCGGTCGGCGGGCTTGCTTGGTTGTATACAATTGAGGGGACAGGGAGTTGCATGGGGTGATGCGCTCCTGATTGGATGAGAATGCAATGGATGATTAAATTTGGCGGATGAACCGTTCAGGGGTCACCCCTTATCGCGGGGCATCTCAAAGACAATGTCCCCGCCGCACATCTTGCACTTGATAATCATGGTGCGCCCCCCCTTTGCGGATAATGTCGCCTGAAATGGCATAATTCGTTACGTCGTGTGTATTTTACCACACTTGCAGACATTCAGCAAGGTGAAATGTCGAATATTGTGGAGAATGCCCTCGTCGCTTGAAATACAATGGTGTTACGTCCGCAAAAACATCGGCAATGTCAAAAAAAATCAACCGAACGAGTGCCATCCCCTTCCCAGCACATGACTGCATACAAAACGCCCCGTGACTGCCATAGCAGCCATAGGGCGCAAAATCCTTGGTATAGAAGGGCACTCAGCGCCTGCTGAATGCAGTGCGCGACGAGCGGCTTTGAGACCGTATTAAGCATCTCTATGGTGCGTTTTCCCCTGATATTACGGTTTCTTTCGCATTTTCTGCTGTCAGTTGTGACAGCAGACTGTCCATTCCCGCCAATCCAACGGAGGACACCCTTCGGACAATCAGAAGAAGCTGATTTGTCCGGATGGCGCCTTTTTTAATGATTTCATTTTTCGTTCGGTGACCTTGTCGCCCGGCTCAGCCTGGCCGATCAGGAAAGGAGAAGCCGGGTCGTGCCGAGCAGAAAGGGTTTCGACGGTCTTTGCATTGAAGGTGGCATAGCAGTAGCGGCATCCATGCCGGCAGGTGTTGTACTGGCCGATGTCAATGCTCTCCAGGCAGCCGCATTCCGGGCGCTGGTTCGGGTCCTTCTTCGCTGCCATCGTCCAGCCGGTCAGTTCCGCGATCAAATCCCCGTCCACGCAGCAGCCGTGGGCGATGCCATACCGCTGCAGATCCACCTTCTCCGCACAGGTGCGCAGCCGGAAGCCATTCTCGCGCGCGATGGCAGCGAAAGCGGCCGCAATCCGATCCATCTCCCCGTCTGAGCAGATCCGGACGCCCAGCCCCCGGAGATTGGCCTGCACCTTGTCATACAGGTCGACGAAGCTGAACACGCAGTCACGGGCGGAGCCTTTCAGGGCATCTGCCATGGCGGCGAACTGTTCGATGTGCCAGTCCGCTGTATATTGCTCCGTCAGCATAATGGGATCGTACCGCCACACCACATGCTTTGAGCCGAACTGTTCCGCGATGGCGCAGGCACTCGCCAGCCGCTGTGCCAGCGGCGGCAGCCCCGGTTCCAGATCCCTGCCATATGGATTCAGGGTATATTGAATGTAGAATGGATACTGCAATGCAATCTCCCCGAGATGCGGCGTCAGGGGGATGGCGTTCTTTGTCCAGAACACCATGCAGTCGATGACCTCCGGTGACAGGGACACGCGGCTTACCTGATGGTAATTCATAGGGTTGCGCACCATGACATAGCCTTCTCGCAGCCGATTCATGAACCAGGGCATATAGAAAGCCGGAATATCGGTGCGGCGGCTTACGCTGAGGATCATGGGGATACCTCCTGCTTCTTGGTCAGAACAGTATAGCGGAACCAATGCCTATCCTTGTCCAGGGGATGGCGAAGCCCACAGGCGACCGCTTCCTGATAAAGTCTAATGCCGGATACGTCGCACGCGGCGCTCTCGCTCTTGGGCTCCATCACGCCAAATCCACAACTTTTTTCAGCCAGACCGGCCAACTGGTCAAGAAAATCAGCCGTTTCCTTATCCGCAGGCTCGATTGCGATGACTTTACCGCTGTATACCAGCGTGCGGTTCATGTCATGGAGCAGCCCGTTCAAAAGTCTGCTCTCCACATGTTCGTTATGGTTGAGCATATTGCTCTCCAGGATGAGATCAAAGCTGTCCGCCTGGCAAGTATGGAGGAATGCAAAAGCATCGCTGATCTGCATCGGTTTCATGCATATATGGAGATTGGCAGGCAGTGTGGAAAGCATTGCGGCGGTCAGCGCTTCAAAAATCGGTCGGAATGCCCGTTCGTACTCTACCGGCAGGTATTCCAGATGGATCTCCAGTGACGGGTTTGCTTCTGCGATCTTCGCATAGAAAGATAGCAGACCTATGGTGGCTGTACCCGGGCCGGCACCCATCTCAAGAATCCGGATAGGATGCGCACCATCGGGGTATTTGAATTCATCCAACAAAGGAAGCATCTCGTCGCGCAGGAGTTCTATCAGTGGCTGCCATACTTTGTGCAGATTCACCGGGAGATATATCAGTGCATACTCTGGCGCACAGGCAGCATAGTCCACTGCTTTCGCCGCAATCGCCTCTTTGGAGAACAGGTAGCCTGTTTTTTGGCGGATTTTTTTCAACCTGTTTGCATCCAGCTCTTTGAGCTGCTGTACAGAAAACAGCCGCAGCAGTGCCTTTTCCACAGGCAGCGGCAGATCCGGCGCTGTCTCTGTTTCCGGAACCGGGCATGACACTGCTTTGTTCAGAAACCGGTTCGCTTTCCGCCATGTCGTGCATCTGCGGTATACAGGGCAGGAATACCCTTCGACGCCCGCCTTCTCATATTCCCTGTGGATACCTGGCGTTTTTCCTCTCCGAACGGCAAAGTACGGAATGCCCATTGCTTCCTCGATCTGCTCCTCAAGCGCGTCATCCGCAGCCAGTTTTTCCACTGGGATATTCGGGTTGTCCCGCAGCATCTCATGAATGAAGGGGCTGGGTGCCTTTGGGCTGCTGCTGTTCAATCCATTTACCACGATTCGCAGATCATGCCGGGCACGAGTGGCTGCCACATAGAAAAGTCTGCGTTCTTCTTCCACATGATCTTGCCAGGAGGCATGCCAGAAAGGCAGCGGTTTGCTGGGATCTCCCGGCATCAGGTCTTCCACAGCGTCGATAATAATCACATGGTCGTATTCCTGTCCCTTGGCGGAATGCATGGTAGACAGCGTAACAACAGGGTGCTTGTCTGCGTTATGCTCGTCCCATTTTCGCTTTGTCCGCAAGGCAAGCATCGCTTCCACAAAAGATAATATGCTGTCGTACAAGGACGCAATCCGAATCAGCGCCATGACAAGAAGCTGCACGTTTTTCTGCTTTATGGAGCCGTTTTTGTTGTATTCCAACTCCTTCAACATTGCCATGATGGCAAAATCCGGTTTGTCCTCCGCTTGGATTCTTTGAAGAATTGTCCATATTTCCCCGATGTGCCGTGCCTTATCCATCTCGCCCAAAGAGCGAAGGAGAGCCTGAAGCTTAGGGAGGATGGGCCCGCCCGAATTTTCTTCACCCATCTGTTTTCGCAGATTCTCGACTGCGGTTTCTCTGTTCAGAAACAGCCCGTGATAGTGGTTCCATACTGGATATGCGCTGCTGTACGCTTGGAAGCTGTCTGGCTCCAGAACAAAGCAGAGAAACGCCAAAATATTGATGGCAGTCCGGCTGTACAGAAGGGTCAAAACATCGAACACCTTATTGCCGACGAAGGGAACGTCGTTTTTGAAAAAGTAAGCCAGTGGCAGTAAGGCGGAAACGTTGTTTCGGTACAGGATGGCAAGGCTCTCCGGATTCTCCCCCCCTTCTTGTTTCTTGCAGAACCGGCGTGCCTGATCCAAGAGGAACTGCCCCTGCATCGCAGCGGAGATGTCGATGATTCGAATCTCTCCAGGCTGTTTCGAGAATGCTTCCATTGTTTTTTTTGCACGCGCCTTATTGCGCTGGATCAAGCCATCGCCGGAAAGAACGATTTGCTGATCACTGCGGAAATTCACACCCATCCGGTGGACAGCGGCATCCTCATAGCGCCGATCAAAGGCCAGCATGGCTTCCGGCATCGCGCCTCGGAAAGCGTAAATGCTCTGGTCGTCGTCTCCCACCATGAACAGGCTGTCCCCAGTCCGGTGAAGCTTTTGAACAATCGCGTGCTGGAGCAGAGAGGTGTCCTGTGCCTCGTCCACGCAGACATACGGATACTTCCGCTGCCAGAAAGCCTGCATGTTGGGATTATCCAGCACTTCCAGCGCGTGAATCAGCATATCGTCAAAATCCATCTCAGGCGGCTGATGTTCCGCCAGTTCCTTTTGATAAGCTTCGTATACCGGCCAAATGCTAACCCGCTTGTCCGCTCCCATGTTTATAGGTAAAGGCCGCAAGATTTCCTCATCCGTCATCATCCGGTTCTTCAGGCAGCCGATGACAGTAGCTGCCTGCTCGGCGAAAGTCCGGGCTTCGGACTGTTTTTTGCAGTATTCAAGCTTCGTCAGAATCTTTTCAAGCAGGTAGATTGGACTGCGCGGATTTGCGTACCGGTTTCCTTTTTTCTTGTCCTCCCGCTTTGTTCTGCCGGAAGGCACTTCATCCGGGGATTCATCCACGATCCACGCGTTGGCAGTCTCACCGTCCATCGCCTCAGGCACCGGGTCATCTTCCTCGTCGACAATCAGACTATACTTCTTGATCAGGCCCTCTGCCTCCGCCTGCCGGATTATCCGATAGCAAAAACTGTGGATTGTGCAAAAGAACGGCACCGAAAAGGACGGGAATCGCTCCCGAAACACATCCGCCATGTGTTCGGCAGCTTTCTTGCCAAAGGTCATGATCAGGATGTTTTCCGCAGGAATCCCGCAGTGAATCATCCAGCCGGCACGCGCGGTCAGAACGGCTGTCTTGCCGCTGCCGGGGATGGCATAGAGCAGATGCGCCCCTGAAAGCGCCTGAATGGCCGCTTTCTGATCGTCGGTAAAGCGCCTGTCCGGGTAATACGCATGAAGGAATGATTCCAGTTTCTCGTCCCGATGATAGGGCACAGAGGGAGCAGATGGAGAAAAAAAGGCGTTTTCCGTCGCTGGCGCTGTAGGCGGCTGCGCTGGCGTCTCCTTCGCGGCAACGCGTGCCTCCCCATAGACCACTGACATATCTTCTTTGAAGGAAGTCGCTTTTTTGATGGTAAAATCAGATTCCACGACAAACAGTTCATGTGTCCGCATATAAGCGTCGGCATCTTCCCAACTGGACGTTTTCAGATAACCGGTCGAATAATCGTAATTCCGTATGCCTGTAATTTGTGTTTTAGCGCCGTATTCGCCGTACCAACCCCGGTAAATACCCGGTTTCCTGCCGATTCGAACGGCATAATAGAACTGATCCGAACATTTCTTCGACATCACGAACCACATCCATGCTTATATTATACTGATATCCACAGCGTTCTTTTTGACTTCATTCTTCTTCCGGTCAAGCTTATCCACCAGCGTGAAGCGAACGCGCTGGTCAACAATTGGTTTTTGTTTCCCGTGCGTGTAATCTTTGGCGTTGAAATAATATTGTCCGCCCTGCTCGTCCTGGATAAAGCCCGAGCCGCCCTCGGGAAGGACTCTAATCACCACACCGGTAAGATAGCTTTTCGCCGCCGACCGCCATTCCTTCCAGAGCGGCTTCAGCGTTTTTAGGATCTCCGCTTTATCCATCGCACTCACATCATCAAGATTCGTCCAGCCGAGATGCTTTTGCTTCAGACCCCAGTTGTTTTCCTGACGGATCAGAATGACCAGCCGCCGGTGGAGCGCCGCCTCATGGGTGAGGCCCGACTGCTCAAGATAATCCGCGAACTCCTCATAAAAGCTGACCCGCATTTCATGGCTTGGATCCGCAAGGGCGCATTCGGCACCCAAAGCCAGTGCCGCTTGATGCTCTCCGCCATTTCGTTCAATTTCAAACAGCACCTGAGACAGGCACCAGTGATGCGCTCCTCGCGCCTGCGCCTCGCTGATGCACCGCTTCGCATCGTCTGGTTTTCCAAGCGCCAGCAGGCATTTTGCTTTGCGGTATCGAAGCCAGCTATCATTGCTGTAGTGGAATCCCCTGAGCTCCCGCAAGGCCTCATCACAGCAGGCCATGCACTCCCCATAGCGCTGCAGTTTCAGTAATGCTTTGGCTCGGGCGGCATACCAGATTTCCCGATCCGGAGCCTTGGCACGTCGGTTTCCCTGCTGATCTATGTACTCAAACTCTTCTCTGCCCAGCGTGGAAGGGTTCACCGCGTCCAGATATCGGATAATCAGTTCACTCGCATTTTCGACAGCCAGTTTTCCTTCTTCTGCCGCATCCACGACAAACAGGGCGGCTTTCCCCTTCACGGAATAAGGGCTGTCTGAGGAATGAGCAAGGATATAATCCACCTGTTTGAACAGTTTGCTGCTGTCCCCCTGCCGGAAGTCAAAGGTTTTGACATGGGCATAGTACAGCGCCCTGCACACAGTATCCTCGATGCGCTGCCATAGTTCGGTTTCTGTCGACTCGTCCCTTTTCGCTCGCAGCAGCTTGTATGCATCCAGCGTCTCCTGATACCGTTTCTGCTTGTTGAGGCTGAGGAGGACGTACCATTTATTCCAGTCAGTCATCCTGTTTCTGGACTCATCGTTCCGCCAAAGGGCAAGAATCTCCTCGTATTTTTCCTCTTTGAACAGTTTATTCGTGGAAAACAGCTCCATGGCTGGCTCTCCTTTCTTCTATGCATGTGCTTCACGATGCCGGCAAACAAGCTCAGTTCTTCAGCATTTGTCACCCGCTGACGATTCCGGGGCTTCTGTATGTTTCACCGCGCAATCCAGACAAACCCTGATTCTGCGGAACGCTATGTTCATTATACAAGATTGCTTCACGTTTGTGAAGATGTTTTTTCTCTCTGTCTCGTAAAAACTTCTGAATGATCACATCGGCAAACACGTCTTTTACCTTGCTCTCACCATCAAAGACAGTATTGCCTGCCCCAGCTTGTCGCTGATCAGGCTCATCGTCAATTGCTTCTTCACCTCTTTATTATACCCCTTTCCCGACCTTTTTGCTGTTCTTTCTTTGTGCGGGATTGCCATAAATGAATTCGGGCATCATCGCTCCCCGTGCGGGGAGTGTGGATTGAAATGTCGCTTGGTGAAGTCGGTGCCCTGCGGCTCAGCGACGTGGACTGGAAGCGCGGCACCATCGACATCAGCCACGCCTTGAAGTACACTCCGCAGACCGGCAACTTTGAAGGCCCGCCGAAATGCGAAGCTGGGGAGCGAATCATCGCGCTGCCGGTCGGCATGATGGCGGTGCTCGATCAGACCCGCGCCTATCAGGAGGATTGCAAGCGCGCCGCCCCGCATCTCTGGGTCGGCGAAGGCTGGATTGTCCATGCATGGAATGGCGCGCAGCTGCATCATGACACGCCCAGCCGATGGTTTCGCCACTTTGCGGATGCGCACGGCTTTGAAGGTGTACGCTTTCACGACCTGCGGCACCCGTATGTCAAGCACACGACAAAAAATAAATCTCTGCAAAAGCAGAAATCCCAAGCTATCAATAGATTCTGATAGTCTGGGATTTCTGTTTTTACTCTGACTTATACCAATCAATCGGTACTAGATTTTTATCGTCTGGCCACCAATTTTCACGAATAAACTCCCTGAAAGAATCCTTTTTCAGGTCTGCATGATCCACAATGATGACCTGCAACTGTCCTTGAAGTTCAGTTGTCCGGTCAATAACAAACTGATATATTTTGTTGACTTCATTCCAATCGGTTTTCTTCTCGTCAAACTCAGATGGAAAGTAGACCTGAGAGGGCTGATCGAGGAACATGAATCTTGGGACCGGACGCTTTGCAACGATAAAATAGTGCTGCAATGCAAAATAGGCAATAAGGTGAACCCCTACCCAGTTAGACCCGCTTCCCAACTGCTTAAGAGGAACGGGACGTTCAGGTTTATCTACAATAACGGTAACCTTATTCAAATCAAGTCTGTAAGGATTATCGCAGTGCTCAAGTTGCAATTCCTTTGCCCATTTTGTCATATCTTCCTGTATTCTAGAAAGTGCGGATTGTTTGCGTTCATCCACAGAGTCTGTATCAAGAATCGAGTCAATCTCTTGTACGCGTTTTTCTATTTCTCGGATAACTTGTTCCTGCTGTTCAGATTCCGTATCATTCTGTACGCTTTCGACCCAGAGACTTATTCGGCCAACGACTTTACCTTTTCTGGCGTTTATATCTCTCAGCCGTGCTCTTTCGTCCTCCTGTTGGTAGATTCCATCAATCTCTGCTTCTAGTGCCCTGATTTCCTCTTGCTTTTTTTGCCGTTCCTGCTCTAAGGTTGAAATGAACGCCCGTAATTTCGGCTGTTCACGGGTAACATTTGCAATTGACTTGTCCAGATTAACAATAGAGGTGCGTATCATTTCTACGCTAGGTAGAGGATTTTCAAGTGTTCCTGAGCAGAGAGGGCATTTCCCTGGATCAAAATCAATATGTTCAAAAAGGCCTATAGATTCAAGACGCACTTTCTGATGTTGAGCTTCACTTGAATACCCAGAAGCTTCTCCAACAAATTTACGAGCATTGTCGAGGCTTACTCCGATTTCATCGTATTCATTTCGAGCTTCTTGAAGTTTACTTTGTAAAAAAGTTAATCGATCCATTCCACTTCCGGAACTCACCATTTGGGGAGACCAGTTCAAAGTATCCTGAAGTAGCGAAAAAACCTCTTGATAATTTTGATAATCGACTTGTGTTGATGAATCGATTAGCCCAACCTGTCTGGCCTCTCCAATCAACTTTACCGCCCGCTCAAAACCACCGCCCATTAAGTGGCGATTTTCCTCAAGTCGGCGACGTTCGATAGTTAACCTGCGTTTGAGCACAGCTCGCTCATTTTCTAATGCCAGTGCTTCTTCATTGATTGCACCTAAGAAGTATGGGATGGTATCCTTAATTGCTTGCGTCACAAAGTCATCGGATTGACGGTGAAACAAAAAATTCTTTGCAGCAATTTCGTCTTGACCCTGAAAACAATAATACAAGGCATGGCGAATATTTGCGGCAAGCGGCAATCTGCTTTGCCCTTCTGGCGGCGTGTTCAGGTTCTCTGAAATCCCAATTCGTTGGGTTAATGTTTTTTCAATCCCAGACGAATTTGTATTAGAGATAAAATCACACGATTCTGGAACCTCAATTTCTTCACCAATTTCGATATAGGAAGTGGAAGTTGTCTGTTGACCTTTGTCAGGATTTTTGCGCGCTACAAAAATCCGCTCATTATCGAACTGAAGGAGCAAGCCGTACCATGCTACATTATCGCGAACTATTCCATCTGCAATATTGCAGGAGTCCCCACCCATGCAATAGTCAATAATATCTCCTATTGCAGACTTTCCAGACTTTGATCGTCCGGTAATAATGTTTACTTTACCCAACGCGAAGGGCAGATGCCGCACTTTTCCATTGTATCCATAGAGCACAAGTTCTCGTATTTGCATCATGGTCTCACCCCCAACTCTATATATATGTTTTCAACTTTTCCAGCGGTTGCAAACCATCTGGCAATATGTTCACACTTCAAAAGGCACTCTGCTATTTCAGAATCAACATATTTGGTTTTACTCAAACTGCGCGAAGTCGGCGATACCTCCAATTCTGCATTTGGAGTTAGAACAAGTTTTCCTGTTTGAAGGAGTAGCTCAACAGCCTCGTTTGTAATTGGAATTAGTTCAGTTGTTCGTTGCGGAAAATCTATCAATAACTGAGGATGCTGTTGAACCCATAGGTGTAATTGCGTTCGGCTGTTTATATTCGCTCTTGTTTCCTTATGCAACACTAACGGGAGAACTAAGTAGACTAATGGAAACGGGAAAGCTCTTTTCGTCTTGATGCTATAGGCATTTATTGCTGAATATAGCATTCTTCCGCAAAAAGCAGGGTTAAGTAGGTGAGCGACTTCGCGTGTACGCTTATTCCAGCTATTCACAACTATATCGCCTCCTATGTATTAAGTAACTGTTTGAGACGGTCAAAAAAGTCAACATGCCAGCCAATCTTCAACTGATTTGCTAGGATATGATAGCTTCCACGCATTATGAAAGCCTCTTGGCATTTTGGCCGAATACGAATATCTCTTTTTTCTATATCAGAAAAGAGTTGGCGGCCTTCTTTTGCCTTTTCTCCTTCTGTAGCGTTGTTTGTTTCTGAAAGAGTCTCTTCCATTGCAGCAAATGCGTGTTCCCATTCGTCAATTAATCGTTGTTCATACTGCCCTAGCTCATTGACATAAAGAAGATCATTTCGCACCCAACTTGCTCTCTGCCTAAACGCTCGATAATAATCGCGCAAAGCAAGTTGCATACGATGATTACCAAGGCAAATGAGCTTCAATTGTTCGTGAAAAATCTTTTCGTTAGCACTGAAATTATCTTCTTGCAAATCGTCAATATCCAAAATATCTATGGGCAAATTATCGTCCGCATACTCCTGACTTACGGATACAATGAAAGATCGTACTTGGTTTTGATTCACGAAAACTGGCATATCACAGCATAGTGCATCAATTGCCTTTTTAAACCACCAGCCTTCGAGACGCTCGTATATCATCTTCTGGTGCTTTGGGATACAACTGTACCGAATGTGCTTTAGAATGTCCTTTTCAACATCAATTATATTGCTGGCACAGTCAATAATATATATTTGCCTGATTAACTGCTTGACCGTATCTTCACCGGCTTCCCTAAAAGCATCATAATACCTTTGATGAGCTTGATTCACTGAGCTAAAACACACAGTTTTTAGCTTTTCATACGCAGTATCCGGATTACGATTGCTATCCTTCTTAAGCAAAAAAGCGGCTGAGTCAATTGGAGCAGTAGCCGTGGTAATTATCAAGAAGTTCGTTCCATCTAATATATCTGGAGTTTCAGAGATAGCATCTAGCCATACTTTTATGGTTCTCCACATATCTGTGCTCGCATCTGCGAGGTTGCCTTGGTGCTGAATATGATGTTTTAGCTGGATAAGCTGTATCGGTATATCATCTTTGCTGAAAGCGACATCATCAAACTTCTCTATACTTATCTGGCAGTCAGAGTTGTCATTTTCTAACAACAAAGCCAACGCATAGCGCACCTGATACAAATATCCCAGCATCTGTTCGGAAGCCTGATGATTAGGCATCTATAACCGCCTCCTTATTTCATTGCTTGAGAGTGTTTTGCTGCATTTGGAAATGCTAAAACTGTGAATTTGAACGAAATCCGCCAGTTAAGGCTTGACAAATCTATGCTTTTATTATAGCACAAAAAAATTAAAATGCGACATATTTTTGCAATTTTTACCTTGCCAACACGACTTTATCCCAATCCTCTGTGAAAAACTCGCGGAGCTTGTCAGCTTCATCGGGGAGGACAAAGCCGAAGCCCTGTCCGTCCACTCTACAATAGAAAGCGATTTTCATGTCTGCCACCTCAATCGAAAATGTCTTGGATTTTATATGCGATCTCAATGCGCTTGTCAGGGTACACCAGTACCCGGTCGATCAGCATCTCGGCCAGCTCGGTGGTCAGTGCGTCCGCATCAAAAATCGCCTTGGACGCTTCCTTTCGGCTGTCCTGCCGTGCCTGTTCGTCCTGCTTCTGCTTCGCCTGTGCCAATACTGCGGCATAGGCATTTTTCGTTTTCAAAAGCAGCTCGTCACACGCAGCCTTTTCCGCCTTGTAGGTGTTCAGGTCGATCTCGCCCATGAGATAGCGTTCATACAAGGCGCGCTTACCGTCTTGCAGTGCCTCGATCTGCTGCTCATATTCGGTGCGTTCCAGTACGGAAGCATCCACCCGGAGCGTACCGTCAGGGGCAAGCGGCGCGGCGGCTTCCATCTGTTTTTTCAGCGTCAGGAATACCGCCTGTTCCAGCTCTGCGGCGTTCAGGCGCATCTTGTGGCAGCGGCTTTCTTCGTCTGCCTCGGAATGGCGGCAATAGTAATACGAGGTTTTCTGCATGGTGCGGGATAGTGCATGACCGCAGCAGCCGCAGAAGGCTTTGCCTTTCAGCGGGTAGTTCCGCTTTTTCTTGTTTGGCTGGGAAAATCGGAGCTGGCTGGCCTGCACGGTATCAAACACAGATTTCTCGACGATGGCCGGGTGATGGTTGGGGATGATGTACCATGATTCTCTGTCCTTCAGGCGGCTTCTGGTGCCGCCTACTTCGAGAACTGCCCGCTTGCCGATCACATACA
>ENA-ORMR01000821-ORMR01000821.1-human-gut-metagenome-genome-assembly--contig:-NODE-821-length-27600-cov-2.664150_pt1 | contig 27600 bp, 12 predicted proteins | sample MGYA00242107_ERZ509003 | MGnify/ENA primary metagenome ERZ509003 (study PRJEB26280, sample SAMEA2338699) | human gut metagenome | biome: human gut; feature: human-associated habitat; material: faeces...
ACAAAGCGCAAAAGTCGTAGTCTTCCACCGCCGCGTAGTGAATCGTTACCGTGTCGACCGCCGACGTTACCGAATACACAGTGGGAACGATTTCCACCTCGGCAACCGCCGTTATGCCTTCGAACGTGCAGGAAACGGTGCAACTGCCCGATTCCACAAGTCCGGACAAATCCAAATATTGTTTGGTCACGGTGACTTTTTTACCGTTACGGTTGATGAAGAACAATTGAGTGAAGTCGTACGAGGCAACTTCCGTATCTTTTATTTTTACCGAGCGAACCGCCGTTACGGTGACCTTGTTGCGAACCACCACCGTTACTGTTGCGGACGCGGTTTTGTACGTTGCGGTTATGCGGTACGTTCCCGGATCGGAAGCCACGTCGCTTTGAATGTTGCGAATACTCAAATTGACGATTTTGCCGTCCTCGATTGCCGTAAACAACGCAAGAAAGTCGTACCCGTTAACTTGGTCGCTTGTAAGCGTAATTTGCTGCGACGATGCGATAACCTGCACTACGGGATCGGTTACGATAACCTTTACGCTTGCGGAAACGCCCTGATAGGTGCAAGTTAACGTAAACTCGTCTGCGTCCGCTTGCACGGGAGAAAGCATCTCACTTGTGACGGTGATTTGCTCCGTGTCGCTGAAAACGTAAAACAAACCGAAAAAATCGTAGGTGGCAACTTCTTCCCGTTTGAGCGTCAACTCGGAAACGGATGCCGACACCGTAATTTTGGGTTGCGGCGCGGGCGTATCGTGCCCCGGGCATTTGTTTGCGCATTCCGGTTCGTTGCAGGACGCGTCCTTGCAACCTCCGCACACGTCGCACTTGTGGTTGCATACGTGAGCGGGCGGAGTGGGCGTCGGCTCGGGTGTATCCTGACAACCGACCAGCACTGCCGAGAGCGCAAATATAAGCAAGAATGCCAAAATTGCATACTTTTTCATTAGGTTTTTCCTCTCATAGATAAATTTGTTCCGAGCTTCAAAGGCAAAAAGGCACGTTTTTTGCCCGAACAAATCGTTTTGCAAATATAACTCCGAATAATCATTTCAGCCGAACGAAACCGCTCGGCTGAGATGTTTCGGTTGCCGAAAAGCAACCCGCTTTTAGCATTTTACTTTTGTTCTTTGCGACTATTTCAGTTTCCAATCGCCGGTGCGATAGAAAGTGATGAAGAAGTTTGCGGTGTGGTTGTTGTTGATACGCGCCATCACGCTTCCGTTGATATACGTGATATCTATATCGCTCAAACCGCTTTCTCCGCCGCTGGTATCGGTGTTATTTTTGGACTTGGAAAAGCCGTACTTGGTGATGAACAAATCGTCAAACGCTTTGTAGAAAGCATTGTATTGTTCTTCGGTCAAACGACTGTTTTCGTCCTTTTCTTCACTGCGAGCGGTAAGCTTCATTATGGGAGCGTATTCGCCGCCGGCTTTTTCCAACTCGTTGTACCAAGGTCCGAACACGTTATCGGTAAAGATGTCGCTAAAATCTTTGTAGGTGGGGATTTTGGTCCATTCTTCGCCGTAGATTGCTTGAAGAACGTAATCGGCAGTCTTTGTGTGAGCGCTGTGGTCGTACGTTCCGTCGGGTTGTTTGCAACCGTACGCTTCGCAACGAGAGGTGTGCAGGTAGTAGTAATCGGGAATTGTGAAGTCTTTCCAGTTTTCGGAAATTACTCTGGGAACGTAGTTATCGAACGCGCCTTCCGGAAGGGTTGTAGTGCCGAGTTTGGTGTAGGTTGTGGTTACGTAACCTTGGTAAGTTCCGTCGTTGATTCCGTACGGATACTCGGTTTGATAAAGTTTGCCGTCCAACGTTACCGTTACGGTCATCTTTCTGGTTATGCTGCTTTCGGCACTGGACACATAGTTGTACATGGAAACTTGTTTTGCAGCTTCCTTGGTGGCGTTTGCATCGCGAAGTTCAAACGTTGCAAGCATTTTGCCGGTTACGGGATCTTTGCTGCTGCCAACCCACTCGAAAATTTCCGGGGCGAGGTTGAACTGAGGGATAATGCTTGTGAGCAAGCCGGGAAGACGTTGAACGCCGGTAAGAGCGGCGTTGTCGTAACTGTAGTTGAAGCGTTCGTAGTAGGCGTTTTCGCCTGTTTGCATTTGCTTGTAGCCGTTGTATTTGGTGTGGTACGGATTGCTGTCGTATTGTTGGTACTTGGTGGTTACAGCCATCACGATGCCTTCTTCGGTAACGTAGCCGACCGTTCCGACCGTGCCGGTTTCCGATCTTTCGTCTCTACCGAACGAACCACTGCCTGCCAAAAGTGCCGTTTGAGAAGTGGAACTTCCCGTTCCGCTGTTGGTGTAGTCACTCTCGCTTGCTTGCGGCTGACGAGTCGTTGTGTCCACTGCTTTGAAGGTGTAGTTGGTCAAACCTTTGATATCGGCAAGAGCCGTTTCCAAAGCCGTGTAGGCTTGTTCTTCGAACACGTCGGATTTGTCGATCGTGTACGGAGCGGGATCTTCCACAACGGTTGTTCCCACGTCGCTGAACTTGACGTTGACGATCGTGTAATCGCGCGCGATGGGGGTGGGCGTTGCGGTTGCGCTTTCCGACGCTTGGTAGGTGATGTTGACGTAAGTTTGTCCCACAAGTCCTACAACGCCGTTAGCATCGCAAATTACGTATACGTTCATAAGCGTATCCGAAAGCATCGGGGTGAGGCTGAATGCCAAATAGGTGAGGAACAACAATTCCGGATCTTCTTCCTCGTTTGCAGCCGTAATCGAGTAGGTGTACTTGAATGCCGCGTACTTGGTGGAATCATAGCCGTATTTCGTCACAAATTCGCTATCCACAACCGAGTTGAGTTTGTTGACGTCGATGCTGCCCAAGTGGTTCCACAAGTGTTGATTTTCCCAATAGAGGGGTTGGCTCCTGTAGTCTTTTACGACTTTGTTTGCAACTTTGTTGTCCAATCCAACATACTTTTGAACGTAGTAGTGAAGGTCTTGCGAGCCGAGTTTTTTGCCGGAGACTTCGCCGCGTCTGTATACGTCGGTTGCAACGATGGGTTTGTAGTCTGCCGCATCTATTCCGAGATCTTCCAGTTCTTTTTCGCTGAGTTTTGCGTTCCAACTGCCGTTCCAAGCCCCGTCGGACATTTTTACGGTCATATCGTAGGAGTTGTAGTCGTCGGTTTCGTTCACCAAGTCTTCGTAGTGGTCTTCCAAAATACCGGAAACGGTGATGTTGGAGTTGCCGATTGCCGAGATTTTATCTTGGTTAAGAACGATTCCGTTCAAACCTGTTACCGAGCCCGCCTTTCTGGGAGCGCGAACGAAAATGCTGATTGTTTTGTAAACCGCTTTGTCCGCTTCGGCTGTCGCTTTTACGGTAACATATGTATCGGTTACGATTTTGTCGGCGTTTACCGTCATCACGTTGTTTTCCAAGCTGACGACAGCGGCGTTGGAGCTGACAATTTCCAACTTGTAGCCGGTGTTTACGCTGTTGAGAACGTTGACCGTGAAGGTTGCTTGTTCGCCTTCGCCGATTTCGTTTTTATCCACAAGCATCGTGATTCCGATTTGCGGGGTTTTTGCCTTGATAACGAACGTTGCCGTTTCTGTTACGGGGTTTTCTCCTACGGTTGTTACGGTCATAACAACGTTTTGATCCTTGTCGACAGGATCAACGATGCTCAAAACGCCGTTACGGAAAGCAAGTACCGCGTCGGTTTTGGAAAGAGTGACCGTGTAATCTTCGCCCGTGTTTACCGAGATTGCCACGTTGACTGCCGCTTTGTCGGTAACTTCGTAACTATCGGGTTTGATTGTGATTTTTGTTGCGATTTGTGTTTTGGGTTTAATGGTGAGCGTGCAGGTAGATTTTACGTTGGCGTCGGTTTTGGACGTTGCAGTAACCGTTACCACGGTTGCTTGTTGAACGTCTTTTACCACTACCGCTTCGTTTCCGTTGAAGCTCAAAACATCGCTATCGGCGGTCAGCACGTATTCGCCACCATCCGAAACGGTTACCAAGAAACGAATCTTTGCGCCCAATTGCGCTTCTTCCACGCCTGCTTGAACTGCGATGGTTTGTTGCGCTTTGGAAGCGATTACCGTAAACGTTTTTGTTGCGGTCACCGAGGGATCGGACAAGAGCGTTGCCGTTACCGTTACGGTTGTGTTTTGCGTAACGTTGCCGATTACCTTCAACACGCCGTTTTCGATTGCAACCAACGTGGAATCGGACACGGTAAGTTCGTATTTATCCGACGTGTAGTTCGGAATGTTGATCGTGACGGGCTTATCTGCCGACACGGTCGTCGTGTTTGCCGTGATGATGAAAGAGCCTTGATTGCCTGTGCAGGCCACAAGGATGAGGCTCATCGAAAGGATAACGGCAAATACGAAAATCATAAATGTCTTCGTTGTTGATTTCATACCTTCTTCTCCTTATTATCCTACCCACACGAAGATGAATAGGTCTAGTTGTGAATCTATCGGCTGCACGCGAATAGTTCCCTTTGCGTACACACCGTTGTTGTCCTTGGTAAAGCCTGATTCGACCAAATAGTTTTCGATTGCATCAAAAGAGGTCTTAAGAGTTCCGTCTATGTCCAATTCCACGTCGTACCACAATCTGATTGTGTTTACCGAGCGGCCTTGACCTGTGGGAATGCGCATTTCCGTTCTGCCGAGAGCGTAGCAATCACCCAAAACGTTGCCGAAGAACGGCAATTGAGATGCGACTTGTTGACTGCCGAAGAAAGTCGTCAAATACGCGGCTGCGTTGTGTTCCACATCGGAAACGGTGCTTCCGTCGTTTGCGGATTCCACAATCGTAAGCTGACTCCAAGAATTCGGAACCTGACGGGGGGTTTCTATCGTAACTTCTTCCGGAGCGGTTGCGGTATTAAACTCGGAATAGGTGATTTGAACTCCGCCGTACATAACGCCCATGTAGAAGTAGAAGCCTGCTTCGATGATGTAACCGTCGCGAACGATTACGTAAGGAAGTGTGTAAGTCGTACCCACGTAACCTTCCTGCGCGTAAATTCCGTACATCGGCAAATCAGTGCCGACGCCCTTATACCAGGTTGTTGCAACCTGGCTCATCACGGAATCAACGTAGTAAATGCTTGTTCCGCTAACTTCGTCCGTCACGCACTTGCGGAACAATTCCGCCGCGAATTGGAACGAAGGCTTTGCTTTGGAGAAATCCGCCGCATATGCGCGCCTAGGATCGAACTTATCACCCTCTTTTACGCAGTGATTGTACAAATTGTCGTTAACCTTTTTGTACGCATAAACTTCCGAGTCCTCAAAACTCTTGTTGGTGTTGCCAAAGCGGTCGGAAGCCATCGTGTAGGTTTGGAAGTAGCATTGATCCGCCGTTATCGTTTCTTCAAAGCCCTTTTGAGAACGAATTGCGTACGCTGTGGTTTCTTCGTAGAAATCCACTTTGTAACTGGACAAATTTTTCATATTGGCGATTGCCGCAGTCAATTTGTCGTGAGCGTCTTCGTGACTGTATTTTTCCAATGTGGGAACGGTTACCGTGTTGGCAGTGTCGATTGCCACGAACATGCTTTGAATTGCTTTGTAACCTTCCGCCACGCCGTAGTCGGCACGTGCCTTGGAGTAGAATCCCGCAACCTGCCCCTCTTCCAAAATCAGTTCGATGCAGGTGGGGACAAAATCGTAGGGATTGGCACTTGCGACCATACGTTTTGCAAACGTTGCGTCCGAGCCTTTGTAGGCATAGCGCCAAGTTTCGGCGTTAAACTCGAAGTCGGACACTTTAAGTCCGTCCAGATTGTTGTAGAAACCGGCGTCCTTCCAAGCAACGAAGTCGTTGTTGTCGGTTACGGGGAAATATTCCTCATCGTTGGTGAGGCTTAGCCCCACTTGGCAAGCAATGCCGTCACGATTACGAATGTACAAGCCGGATTTTGCACCGGTTGAATTTTCGTACTCGGCATACCAGCGTTCGCCGTCCGCCGCGGTTTTAATCACGTTGGTGTAGGTGCGATAATAGGCACTTTCCGCATCGTTTGTGTACAAATCGATAAGAACGTAACCTTCGAAGCCGATTTTTTTGACGCCCTTGAAGGCATCCAACATTGCTTGAGTAAGTTGTTGCTTTGCCGCAATCGTTATTTTGCGAATCGCATACGCGGAAGAATCGGCAACGGAAACGGCTTTGATTGTAACTTCCTGATTTTCCGTAGGTGCTTTTGTTACGGTAACGACGCCACCGTCAACGGTTACGTACTCGCTGCCGCTTTCCACCGACCAAGTTACCGACTTGTTGTCCGTTCCGAGAACGGAAACCGTCAAATTTAACGTTGCGCCGACAAGACCTTTGACTTCCGTACCGCCGCCGACCGACACCGTTACCGTTTCTTCCGGGGTGACCGGCTCGGTGGAAGCGTAGAACTTGACCGTTTCGGACGGATCGGATTGTTCGTAGCCTTCCGCCGTTGCTACCACGTAGCACTCGAAGTTTTCCGAGGAGTCCGCCTGATAGTTGTTGTCTTCCGTTTGATAATCCGCACCGTTTACGTACACCACGTAGCCGGTTGCGTTTTTAACTTTGTCCCAATAAATCAGTCCGTCGTCGGAAACTTCCACTCCCGTGGGAGCATCCAACTTTGTGGGTTGCGGTGTGGGCGTATCCGGATTGCAAGCAACCAAGGAAAACGCCACGCACACGCAAAGAAGCATACATAAAATTCTTTTAGTCATTGTTGCCTCCTTCATAGCCAAAGGCATAGCTTACGCTTACGCTCAATTGTCCGTCGGTTACGTACTCAAAAGAGATATTCGTAAGCGTTTTTCCGCTGTAAGTACATTTTACGGTAACGTCGCCGGCAACACCGAAGCCGTTGGCCTTGATTGCTTCGGCTGCGTTTTGTTGAAGAACCAAAAATTCCGCGCCGTTTTCCGTCAGGACGGTAAGTTGAACGTTTTGCGCCGTAAGGTTTACGGGCAAAGCGGTTTCGACTTGCTTTGTGGAATCGTAGTCGTCGGTTTCGGTGGTCATTTCGAAGTTATCGCCCAATTCGGTTACGGTAACTTGCACCGTTGCTTCTTCACCGTCTATCGTGGCAACCTTTTGACGGCTGTAAACTTGCACGCCGCCGTCGGTTACCGTTATTTCCGAAGTTATCGTTTTTGCGCTGGTTGCCGATTGAAGTTGGCTTATTCTGTCTTCGGCAGTTGCACTGCACGCCGCCAACATCAGCGTTAGACAAAGGCAAAGCGCGATTATGACTATTGTTTGTTTTTTCATTTTGTCACCTCACATCGATGCCTTGCGTTTGAACGCCAGCGCAACCAATCCCAGCCCTGCGAAAGCGGCCATTGCAGATGCTGCCGAGCCGCTGCTTTCGCCTATGATGGAATCGACTTGTTCGGACAAAGACTGACGATAAGCGTTGTAGGAGTTCATAAGCGCGTTGTACGTCGTCATATCCAGCAGTTGTTTTTCTTCTTGTTTCAGTTCCGCCAATTCCGAATTGATATCGGCGATTTGTTTGGACAATGCGGCAAAGTTTACAACGTTGAAGGTTGTGGGCAATGCCGAAATTTTTGCTTGTAGACGTTTGACTTGCATCGTTGCCGCATCCAAGCGAAGTTCGTTAAGCGTGTTGTGCGCCGTTTTTGCAACAAGATACATATTTTGCCATTGTGCTTGCGTGTAACCGTAGTCGGCGTAGTTTTGATTGATTGCGTTGTATGCCGTAATCGTGTCGTCGATTAGGTTAGCGTCGCCAAGCGTTATTACCGAAATGTTTTGGATTTTTTCCACGCCTGCAATAAAGTTGCGCATTGCGCTTTGCATTGCCACGTAATTGCTGCGTTCGGCGTTGGCAACCTTTCCGAAGTAGCCTTCGTAAGTTACCGCGTCGTAGCCATAAAGCGTTGCGTTTGCGGGAAGTACCATCGAGATAGGCTCAAACGAACCGAGCAATCCGATGAAGTTGTGGTAGTACAATTCGGTGTCGAACAGGTTAAATTGATTGTGCAACAGTCCGTATCCGGGAGCCGTTTCGGCAAGTTTGGAAGATTTGTCGTACTGCGATTCCAAAATCGGAGCTGTTTCGGTGCGGAATTCCACACTGATGAGGTTCGTGTACTTGTCGAACGCGTGAGCGGCAATGCTTTCCAATCCGTCCGGGAAAACTATCGCGCGGACGTGAGTGTTTGCGTTGCCTGCGTATGTTTGAACATGCACCGTTTCGGGAGAAACCTCCAACGCGATGACGTTCTTATCGGCAGGAACGGATGCAAGTTGATACTTGCCGTTTGCCATTTTGGTGTACAACACTCCGTCGTCGATACGTGCGTAGGAGTTGACTGTGCCGTCCTCGAATACGGACGAACCGACTTGGTAGTTGAACGCTTTGAGTTTGTCGCATCCGTAGAATACGGCGTCGCCCACGTGAGTGATATACACAGAGAACGTGAACTCGGTCAGTTCACCGCAACCGACAAATGCTTGATTGCCGATTTTTTCCAAAACGGGAGCGGTAAATTTGGTAACGGGTGGTCCCAAAAATCCGTAAGTTGCAATTTCCACAAGGTTGGGAGCGTTTACGGATTTTATTCCGCTGGAGCCGAACGCTGCTTCTCCGACGTACTTGAGGCTATCAAGATGAACGTCGGTCAATGCTCCGTCCGCCGCAAAGCAGTACGCCCCAACGGTTTCCACGTCGGCAAGGTTGATTTCCGCAAGCGATGTGCAGCCTGCAAACGTGTATTCGCCCAAATTTTTCAAGTTGGAAGGAAGAGTGACCTTTTTGAGCGACGTACAGTAAGCAAACATTTGTTTGCCGAATTGAGTTACCGAGGAAGGAATTACGATTTCTTCCAAGTACGCGCAGCCTGCAAACACACTGTCTTCCATAACTTTTAGCGTGTTTGGAAGCGTTACCGATTGAACTTCCGGACCGCTGCCGTACTGGCTGTATTTGCCAAATGCGCCTTCGCCCAAGTGTTCCACATTGGGGATGTTGATGTAACCAAGAGAGCCGCAATCGCCAAAAGCATTTGCATAGACGGCTTTTACGTTTTGAAGGTCGGCGCGACGCAAGGACGTGCAACCGTAGAACGTTTGCGCTTCGATTACGCCCAATTTTTCGGGAGTGCCGACTTTGGACAAATCGATTGTGCGTAGTGCCGAGTCGTAGGCAAAGCACACTTTACCGAAGTAAACACCGCCTTCGTCCGGCATGTTTACAGTTGTTAGCGACATGCAGTTTTGGAACGCGCCCAAGCCGAAACTTGCGTTTGCTCCGATTGAAACTTGTTGAACTTTTGAGTTGAAGAACGCACCTTCGCCGACGAATGCGTCAGCGCCGATGTTTACGTCCGTGATACCCGTTGCCGCAAAGCAGTAGTTACCGACGGACACGGCTTTATCCAAGTTGGAAACGCTTGTAAGAGTGTACGCCGCAACGTTTTTATTGCCAACAAGTTCGTATCCGTAGAACGCGTAACTTCCGATGCTGATTCCGCGGGTTGCAGGCAATGTTACCGTTGTAAGTTTGGAGCATCCTGCAAAGGCATACGCACCGATGGATTTTACTCCGTCGGGAACGGTGAGCGACGTTATGTCCGTTCCGGAGAACGCACCGTCAGCCACCGCCGTGATACCGCTAGGCAAGGTGTAATCGCCGTAGGATGCCGACGTTGCCGCCAGCACTATTGTTTTTCCGCCGTCGGAAAGAAGCAACTTGCCGTCGGTACTGACCGTGTAGTTGTTGCCGCCCAAAACTCTGAACGAAGAAATTGCCGTTTCTTGGAAAGCATATCCGGATGCAGCGGGATTGACCGCGTTATCTTGATTGTGAACGTCGTCGCTACCTACGGGGCTATATGCTTGCACCAGCACCGTTTCGGGAGCAAGAACGACTTCCGCAAGTTTTGTGCATTGACAAAACGCATAAGTTCCGATTTGAACGCGATTGTTTGGCAACGTTATCGAAGTTAAGGCCGTATCGCGGAAGAACGCTTGTCTGCCGATTACGTTAACTTTTCCGTCAAAGTGAACTTCCGTAAGGGCGGGGCATTCGCTGAATGCGCCTTCGCCGATAGTTTCCAAATCGCCGTGCAAAGTTACTTTTGTAAGCTTTTCGCAGTTGGTGAAGCAGAAACGCGGAATATCGCAGTTTTCGTTGTAAACATCCACCGAAGTGAGTCCGCTCAAAGAGAACATTGCTTCGGAAAGTTTTGTGTCTTTTACAAGTGTAACTTGTTTCAGCGAAGAACATTTGCTGAACGCCAAGTTGCCTGTGTTGCGCAGCGAGGACAAATCCGCATAGGACAATGATTGGCAACCGTAAAACGCGGCTTCGCCCAAGGCATAGATTTTGGAAAGGTCTACGCTATCCAACAACTTACATCCGGAGAACGCTCTACGAGCCACGACTTGCGTTTCGGTTTGCGCAAATCCTTTGTAGTCCGAGTACGATTGTTTTACAACAAAATCGCCATTGGTCGTGATATATTGTCCGTTAAGACGATATCCGTCTTTTAGCGTTTCGCCGTTATAGTAAGCGCTTGCTTCGGAATCGGTTGTTTTGACAACCGCGCCGTTTACGTACAGGCGGGACAGCGATTCGTCACCGTAGAAGGCGTATTCGCGAATAAACTTGAGCGACTTAGGCAGCACTACGGAGCGAAGCCCCGTGCAGTTGTAGAAAGCGTACTTTTGAATTTCTTCAACGCCTTCGGGTATGACTACCGAAGTCACCGTCGTGTTGGAGGAAGGAATTTTGTTTGCGTCGTAGTCGTCTTCCGGCAGTTCGACGGTGTTATCCGTATCGTACAAACAGAACGCGTACGCGCCTATGTACAGAATACCTTCGTCGTCTGGTATCACGACGTCGCCGCCCAATCCCTTGTATGCCACCAACATTCGGTTTTCGATTACGAACTCGCTTTTTACCGAAAGTTCCACTCTTGCCGCGATGTTAGAGCCTTTGATGTTAAGACGAATGGTTACGTCACCTTCTTTCAGCGCGGTAACGACGCCGTTTTCGTCCACGGTTGCAACGTCGGGACGAAGAGATTCAAACGAATACTCGTAGTTGTCTTTTACGTACCAAGGTTTAATCTCGTAGTACAACTTGATTTTTTCGCCGGGATACAAACCGACCGTTCCCATGGAGTTGAGGAACTTACGATCGCCCGTTGCGCCGATTTCGCTGGTTTGCGCCGCGCGGGAATATGCAAATTCCGTATCGAAATAAGCAAATCTTGCCGATTCCAGCGAATCGCTTGTGCTTGCGGCAAGCATCGGTTGATCTTCCGAAACTTCCGCGACTTGCGCGTTTTTGCTATTTTCTCGAACGTTTACGATAAGCACGGCTTGACGCAAATCCATTTGCTCTTTGGCAATGATTGTTGCCTTACCGGGCTTTTTGGCTTTGATTTGACCGCCGTTGACTTCCACCACTTCTTCGTTGGATGACGTCCAAACGAGGTGTTTGAGGTAATCTTTGTTTTCGTCGACGTTCTTATCCGTTGTGGAGAGATATTGAGTAAGGTCTACAATTTCGCCTTCGTCCACGGATAAAATTACCATATCCGTGCCGTCCGGTTCACCGTTCTTTGTAAACTTAAAGTTGCCGTTAGTTCCCGGAAGTTGACAGAAGAAGATGTTGCTGTTAAGCGCGTAGTCATCCACCGAGAAAGCCAACGCACTGTTGATGACTGCGTCGTATCCGATGTCGTCCAAAAGGTCGGTAATTTCTATTTTTACCGTCGTGTCGCTGCCCTTTTCGCCGTAGACCGGAATCGGATTATCGGTCAGGAACGTGTAGGAGCGGCTGGATGTGAACAAAATGGGCGTTATGGATTGTACGTAGTGATTGTCGTACACCGTCAAATAGACGTAGTAGCGGTCCTTTTTGAGGTTCTTGTCGTAAACCTTTTCGTAGGTTGCCGACTTGATAATCGGCGCTTCGTCGTCCATTGTGAAGTTGAACGTGAAACTGTTGCGAACGTTGGTGTCCGTTCCGTCGTTTTCGTAGTCCAACTTGCCTTGCATTTTGAATTGATAACGACGATTGTTTATCAATTGCAAACTTTGAGATTTGACTTTCAAAAACTCGTAATACGGCAATGGCGTTGCGCCGTTACTGTGAGATTTTTGCGCGTCGTAGTCGGTGTAGTCGTAAACCACTTCTCCCGTAGTTAAATCGGTTATCGTGAAGTGCATTTCCTTTGCGCAACGCAGCAGTCCCGCGTATACGGCGGAAATACCGTCGATTGAGCCAAGCACGTTGGAAAGCGCAGCATGTTCCTCGGTTGCGGGGATTGCGTCGTAACGCGTTTCGTCTATGTCGTACAAATACGTGCCGAGAGGAATGATGTAGTTGTAGTAGTAGGAGCCGTACGGAGTGGTTGCAAAGTAGTCCGCCTTGATTTTGTCTTCGTCGTCGATAGACTTGTCGTGCGCTTCAGTTTCCACTTCGTAGTAGGTTTTGTCAAACAGCGGAGCCTTGGACCAATCGCCGAAAAACGCCAAGAACGGAGCGTTTAGGCTAATCTCGTTTTCGTCTACCGCCGTAAGTTTTACAAAGCCTTCCACGTACATTCCGTAGGGGAACGACGTGCGGATGTACTCTTTGTCCTCTTCGCTCAACGTGTAAGTCACTTTGAGTGCAACTTGGCTGTTTGGTTCAACGGTAACTTTGCCGTTATCCAAAGTTCCTTTGCCGCCGACAATTTCCGTTACGTAGTTTTGGGAAAGAATATAGGGCGTTTCGGATACGAAGTTCTTATCCGACGTGGAAACACTTTCCGTCATACCTATCATGGATACGTTGTAAGAAACGGGTGTATCCGAAAGGTTGACGACGTTGAAGTTCATTTCGTAAACACCCCGTTCCATAGGATCGTCGCCGAGTTCCAACTTGGTGCGGTCCTTTCCGTCCACTGTTATGATGGCTTTGGAGTTGACTACGTTGTACAAACTTGCAAGTCCTGCGCCTTGTTTACGCGGCGAATAGGGGTTGCCCTCTTCGTTTAGGATAATGGTCGCCGTGGACATCAACAATTGGTTTGCCAAGTTGTTGATTTGTTGCCAAGTGTAGTCCGGATAGCTTTCGCGAAGGTGCTGACGAATAAGAACGATGATTCCGCAAAGGTTGGGCGTTGCCATGGACGTTCCGCTAAGTTCGTCGTACTTGTTGCCGGGTACGGACGACAAAATGTTGCCGCCGTGCGCCGTGATTTCCGGTTTGAGTTCCAGCGAGGGAGTCGGTCCCCAACTGGAGAAGTCGGACATGAACGGACCTGCCTGATAGTCCCAACTGAATTTCATTTTGCCGCTAGACTTTTTGGCAAGTTGTCTGCCGTCGTCCTTGGAAACGGATATTGTGGGAATGTGGTCGGTTTTGCCCATCGACATAAGAATGTCGCCGTCGATGTTGTTGTAGATGATGCAGGCAACCGCACCGGCGTTTTTGGCTGCCGCCGCCTTTTCTTCAAAGGTGTTGGAGCCGCGTTCCACCAACGCAACTTTGCCTTTTACGTCCAAGCCTAGGTAGTTTGCCGCTCTGCCTACGCCGGGGATTGTTACGTAGTCCAATTCCACGCCGTTTGCCAATTGAGCGTCCGTGTAGCCGTTGGCTTTCAAAATGGTTTTAAGTTCATCGTAGAAATCGTTTTCCTTGCCTGCCAAGGAGTTGGATTCTTTGAAGAAGAACGTTTGCTCGCCGTTGGCAACGATATATCTGCTTTTTGTTCCGCTGATGGAAGCAACGGACAAAGCCGCATAGTACGTGGAGGGCGAACCTACCGTGCCGGAATCCGGGTTGGTAACTTTGTTGGTGTTGCCTTGCTCTCCGCTGAAACCTGCGCTGTAGCTGTTGCTTGCCGCGGTGATAAGGCTTATGCCCGCGTTGGATATGTTGCGATAGATACGGTTAAGATTTTCGTTATCGTGTTCGGTGCTGAATCCGCAAGAAGAACCGAGCGACATATTGATTGCGTCGACGTTCAACAAAACAGCATCTTCCAATGCCGCCAAAATATCTTCTGTTTTACCGCCGTCGTCCAAATCCGGGAACACCTTAAGAAGCACCAATTGAGAATCGATTGCAATACCCGTGATTGTGTCGGATTGTCCGCTGATAATGCCGGCAACGTGCGTTCCGTGTTCGGAATCGTGAGGGAAAACGTCGTAGTCCTTGTCCGCATAGTCGTAAGCAAAAGGCACTTTTAGGTTGTTATAGACGTTATAACCCTTCAAATTTGCCGTAAGTTTTGCCGCTTGCGTCAGGGACAACTTGTCCTCTACGATATTTTTATTGATAAGCAGTTTGTCCTCGGTGCAGTTGGGCATTTTGGAAAACACTTCGTGGCTGATGTCGAAGCCGCTGTCCAAAATAGCAACCGCCGTTCCCACGCCCGTGTACTTGACCGACGAGGAATTGTAGATACCCGTCGGATAGATATCCACCGCGTTTACGATTGCCGAAGCATCACCTGCGGAGGTCGATTGCGGACGATTGAACGTATCGGAAAGCATCGTGCTATTTACCGAAGCCATTTTGCCTATTTTTGCAACGTTACCGTAGGACGTTTTGATTGCAACGGCGTTGGTGATTGTGGAATAGGTGTACACAACCTCGTCGACATAGCCGAGTGCCGTCAATTGGTCGATAAGTTCCGCTTGCTCGGACTCGATTTGGCTTACGTACGCTTGACCTTCTTGGGATTTGACGTATTCCACCAAATTTCCGTTTTTGCCGGTATCGTTGTACCTCTCTGAAAGGCTTTTGTTTTTGCCGGATACCATAACGACAACTTGGTCGGTATCTTTGTATCCTTTGTTTTTAAGCAAATACTCTGCCTTGATGCGAGAAAGTTGTTGTTCGGCGGTGAATTTTAGCTCGCTTTGAACCAATCGTATGTCGCTGCGCTCCAATCCGCCTTCTTGTTGGCTCGGAACAACCGAACATGCAACCGCCCCCAAAAGAGTGAGCAGGCACACGACAGCCAACAACGTTATGGATAAAGTCTTTTTGTTCATAGTCTACCTTCTTGTTTAAGCACGAAACGCTCAATTATCTTGTTCGTTTTGTTCTTACAGTTTGTTGATTAGTCACAATTGCAATGCCAAAGCGTTGCATTTGTGGCGTTTTATGTTATCAAAAGCGGCGTTTGCCGCGATTTTGCGTTATTATTCGTCATATACGGCGGAAACGGGCCGTTTAAGTTTTGCATTGCTATTTCAGCCAAAAGTACAAAAGCAACGCAACCAATGAAAAACATCCGACCACCATCAAAAATTTGGGGAAGAAAACCGCAAAGCCTGCCTTGACCGCTGCCCAAAATTCTTTTTTTTGCAATTTGGTGCGCTCTTTTTTTTCTCCCGCGTCGGCATCGGGGTTAAGCCCGTCCATACTGTATATGGTGTGGCCGTCGTCGACGTATTCTTTTTTTGGAGGTTTGTCTTTCTTTTTCATGATCGTGCTAACAACGTTGGCAAAGCAACTCTACTTTTTGGTGTGTTTGTGTTTCTTTTCTTCGGCAGCCAAACGCTCTTCCTCTTCCTTGCGCAAAATTTCCTGATATTCTTCGGAATACTTGCTCAAATTTGCCATAACTTCCGGGTTGTGCAAGTGGCACGCAACGAAGTGATTGGGCGTGGCTTCGATAAACTGCGGCTCTTTGAAGCGGCACACGTCCATACATTCCGAACAGCGAGTGTGGAATTTGCACCCTTTGGGCGGATTTGCGGGGGAAGGAATATCTCCCGAAAGTATGATACGTTCGTGCTTGACGTCCGGATCGGGTACGGGAACGGCGGAGAACAACGCCTTGGTGTAGGGATGCAACGGATTATCGAACAAATCGTCCGTATCGCCCAGTTCCATCATGTTACCGAGGTACATAACCAAGATGTTGTCGGTAATGTACTTTACAACCGACAAATCGTGGGAAATGAACACGTACGTCAACCCCAACTTGTTTTGAAGTTCCTTTAAGAGGTTGATGATTTGCGCCTGAATGGAAACGTCCAAAGCCGAAACGGGTTCATCGCAAATGACCAATTCCGGATTGACCGCCAATGCGCGCGCAATGCAAATACGCTGGCGTTGACCGCCGGAAAACTCGTGCGGGTAACGATCGTAGTACTGCGGTTGCAAGCCGCACTTTTTCATCACGTCCAACACGTAAGACGTAACCTGTTCCTTGGGGACGATTTTATGCACTCTCACCGCTTCGGCGATGATGTTGCCTATCGTCATACGCGGAGGAAGGCTGGAATACGGATCTTGGAATATCAGTTGGATTTTGGTGCGATACTTTAGCATTTGCTTGCGCGAAAGGTTGGTGATATCCTCGCCGTTATAGACGATTTTGCCGCCGTCGCTTTCGTACAATTTCAGTATCGTCCTGCCCAGCGTCGTTTTTCCGCAACCGGACTCTCCCACCACGCCGATGGTCGTTCCGCGTTTAATCTTGAACGTTACGCCGTCAACCGCCTTCAAAAAGCGCGTAGGCTTTCCGAAAAAGTTGGTTTCGATGGGGAAGTTTTTTTTCAGGTCGGTAACTTCCAAAATATAGTCGGTTTGTTGCACGTTTTGGTGCAATGTGTTTTCTGTTGCCATAGTAATATTCTCTCTCGATGACCGACAGCGCGGCAAATATGCTTGCCGTCATAGTCGGTATTCTTTTGTTTGTCGTTCTCGGATTTTGCTATGACGACACATTGTATCGCGATAACATTAAAAAAAACTTGAAACCGAGAAACGCCAACCTATTTGTTATTTAATTGGTCGTACAAATGGCAGGACACGTAGTGCGTGTCGCTAACCTTGATTTCGGCGGGATATTCGCCCTCGCAAGCCGCCACGCAACGTTCGCATCTGTTGCGGAAGTAGCAGCAGTTGGGAAGGTTGATGGGGTTGGGAACTTGTCCCGGGATGGAATACAGCGGTTCGGACGAGGAGGACGTTATTAGCGGTTTGCTTTTTTGTAGTCCTATCGTGTACGGGTGCATGGGATTGTGGAAAATCTCCGAAGCAGTGCCTTTTTCTATCACTCTGCCTGCGTACATAACCACCACTTCGTCCGCCATTTCGGCAATTACGCCCAAGTCGTGAGTGATAAGCATAATGGAACAGCCCTGCTCTTTTTGCAATTTTTTGAGCAACTCCAAAATTTGAGCCTGAATGGTTACGTCCAACGCGGTTGTGGGTTCGTCGGCAATAATCAGTTTTGGATTGCCGACAAGCGCCATTGCAATCATAACTCTTTGGCGCATTCCGCCGGAAAGTTCGTGAGGATAACTTTTGTAAACGTGATCCGGCATGGCTATGCCGACTTTGGTAAGCATTTCTATGCTGCACGCCTTTACTTCTTCCGGAGTGATTTCCGGATTGTGCGTAAAAGATACCTCGTCCAGCTGATTGCCGATTGTGAACACGGGGTTTAGACTGGTCATCGGTTCTTGGAATATCATCGTGATATCCTTACCGCGAACCTTGTACATTTGTTCGGTTGGCATCTTTGCAATATCGTAGCAAAGTTTGTTGCCGTTTTCGTCGGTGCCGAGGTCGTCGCTGTTGAAGCGGATTTTCCCGTCCACAACCTGACCTTGCGGAGCCTGAACCAATTGCATTATGGAAAGCGAAGTTACGCTTTTTCCGCAACCGGACTCTCCCACCACGCCCACGATTTTGCTTTTGGGAATATCGAAAGATACGCCGTTGACCGACATTACCGTACCCGTATCGGTAAAGAACACGGTTTTGAGGTTATCCAGTTCTATGATATTGTCGGGATTGCGCATCGTCGTGGTATAATCTTGCGGTTGCAACTTGCGGCGCTTCAAACTTTCGTAGTAGCGCATTTGCTTGTTGTTGTACTTTAAGATAGCATGACTTTCTTTTATGGATAAGTAGTTAGAGTTTTTTTTCATCGTTTTCACCTTGCGTTACTTTTTGGCTTTGGGATCCATTGCGTCGCGCAATCCGTCGCCGATGAAGTTAAAGCCTAAAACGGCAACGACAATGAGCAAACCTGCGGGAAGCCAAGTGTTCATGTGATATTTCAGCGCAACGGGATCGTTTGCCAACGCTATCATAGAACCCCAAGCGGCTTTGCCGATAGGCACGCCCAAGCCCAAATAGCTCAACGTGGATTCGTACATAATTACGCTGCCCAAACCGAGCGTCATAGACACGATAAGTTGAGGCATAACGTTGGGGATAAGGTGCAAGAATATTTTACGCCAAGTGGGCAAACCCATAACTTCGGTTGCGGTGATATACTCCTGCTCACGCAAGGACAAAATTTGTCCGCGAACCAAACGGGCGACGCCGCTCCAACTGAACAGCGTTATTATCACCATCAAAACGTATATTTGTTGGTCGGCGGTGATTATTTCCGCCATCTTCCAACCGTCGATAACCGCCGAAGCGATAAGCAAAATAGGCAACGTGGGTATACAGTTGAAAATATCAACTATACGCATTATGACGTTATCCACCCAGCCGCCGAAGTAGCCTGCCAGTCCGCCCAAAATTATGCCGATTACCGTTTCCAAAATAACAACGATAAAACCGATTGTGAGCGAAATTCTGCCGCCGTACATAAGACGAACGAGAACGTCGTAACCTTGGTCGTCCGTTCCCAGAGGGTGTTCCAAACTGGGGTCGGCATACCTATTGAGGTCGTCCTCTATGGTGACGCGTTCGGTGATTGTGATAATCACGTCCTTGGAGCCTTTGTATTTGCTGTTTTTTGTAGAAACGAACTTGCCGTTATCGTAGTAGTAGGACGATTGCACGTCGGAATAGTGAGTGATTATTTTGGTGCGGTCTTCTTCCTGCTCTCCCCAGGTGCGGTAAACAACCGGTCCTAAAAAGGAGAACAAAATCAAAAAGACAATCATGATAAGCCCAACAACCGACAACTTTGAACGGAAAAAGCGGCGCATAATCAGTCCGAACGGAGACATTTCGCGATAAGTTTCTTCTTCCGAAACCATTTCTTGTTCGGTAATTTCGTCCACTTCCGTCACCACGTCTTCCTGCATTTCGGGGACAACTGTCAAATCTTTATTTTCTTCCATATCGTCCTCCTATTTGCCAAGTTTTACGCGCGGGTCGACTATCGCGTACATCACGTCGGAAAGAAGCGTTCCGATGACGGTTAGAATTGCCAAGAACATGTTGTATCCCATTACGAACGGCACGTCGCCTTCACGCAAGGCGTTGTAGGCAAGGTTACCGATACCGTCGATTGCAAACACTTGCTCGGTTATCATCATACCGCCGAACAGCGACGGCAAAATGCCCGCAAGCAGCGTTGCCAAAGGAATAAGCGTGTTACGGAAAGCGTGCTTGTACACAACGGTTTTTTCCGAAAGCCCCTTTGCGCGCGCGGTACGAATGTAATCGGCGTTAAGCACTTCCAACGTGTTGGTGCGAGTGTAGCGCATAAGTCCGCCGAGCGACAAAATCACGCTTACCGCAATGGGCAAAATCAAGTGCCTTGCTATGCTGCCCAACTTGGACATAAATCCTGCAAAAGTTGCGGGGTAATCGATTGCGTCCACCAAACCGGATGTCGGCAACCAGCCCAAATTTACGGCAAACAGTTTTATCATAAGCGCGGCAAAGAAGTAGGTCGGCAAGGACAATCCTATCATCGTGAATATGGTGACGATGTAGTCCTGCGCCGAATACTGATGCGTTGCGCTGGATATACCCAAAGGAATGCTGATTGCAAATTGCAAAACCGTTGCAACCAATGCAATGGCAAAGGATATCCACATGTTTTCGGAAATGACCTGCGCAACTGGTTTTTGGTACTTGAAGGAGTTGCCCAAGTCGCCCTTTGCCAAGTTACCCAGCCAAGTGAAGTAGCCTCCCAAAATGGAGCCCAAGCGCTTGCCGAAAGACGCCACTTTGTAGGTGGTTGTTACGTTAAGCGTCACCGACGAATCGGACGAGGTCAAAATAACCTGTTCGGAAACGATGTTTTCGTCGGCGTCCAACTCCACTTTTGTGGTAAACGTACCTTCGTCGATATCCACTGTAACTTGCTTGTAGTCGTTTTCCGAGTCGGCATCGGCTTCCTCGTAGGTTGTGCGAATGATTTTGTACGCGCCCACTCCGCCGTTATCCGAAAGCGTAAGAGTGTATTCGCCACTACGATATTTGCCGATTGCAAACTTGTAGTAGGAGGCGTCGGTTTGCGTTGCATTTGTGTGCGCGTGCTTTTTAACGTCACGAGTGAACGCCAACGTTTCGTCGCCTATTCCGTCCACGGAAAGAATAAGTTCTGCTTCCGGGTTGTACAAGCCGTACATGCTTTTGAAGTTGTCGATTTCGTCTTGCGTGATACTTCCCTGCTGCAACTGCGAAGAAAACTTGTTATCCACGTAGTCGCTGGGCATCAAACGAACGAGCGTGTAGATAATGACCGACACACCCAACAGAATGATGATGGAAATCAGCAATCTTTTGACTATATATTTGAACATTTTATCGCAAATGCTTGTGCAGGTGCGGCATAACGCCGCACCGCCAAGTTTTTCCTTATATTATTTTTCCAGCGAAGTCGTGTTGAGAGAAAGCTTGTGCAAATCGCTGATGAGTCCCTTGAATGCCGAGGGATTTTCGTTGAAAGTGGAAACGTCGATGACGTTGGTGTTGTACGCGAACAAGTCGTTACGTTGGTACGTGGGCAACTCTATCGCAAGTTCCATAACGATGTCCAAAGCCTTGGAGTACATCGGAGCGCGTTGTTCGTGAGTCAAAACCGAACGAGCCTTGTCGATAAGTTCGGAAAGTTCCGTAACTTTACTTAGTTCGTAACTGTACTTGTCGCCCACGTTGTTGATGATTGCAGGGTACCCCCAGTTAAGAACGGAAGTTGCTTTGGAATCCTTGTGGTAAACTTGGTACATATCGGGGTCAATCGTAGATCCCCACGCTGCCGCCCAAACGGCAAGGTCGCCTGTGGAAAGTTTTCTAAGCGCGCTGGCATCGTTGGTTACCGTGATTTGGAATCCGCATTTGTTAAGCAATGTTGCGGCTTTGTTCATCGGTGTGTATGCCGGGTGGTCTTTTTCTTCGCCTGCAATGGTGAACGTGTATTTAAGAACGTTGCTACCTTTCTTGTAGACGCCGCTGGCATCCTTGGTGTAGCCTGCGCTTTCTACGAGATTGGTGATGAACTTGATTTGTTGTTCTTCGGTAAGAGTTGTCTTTTTGCTGTTTGTGCTGGGCGAAATGCCTTCGTCCGTGAGGAATTTGCGGTAATCCGATCCGACGTTTTTAAGTTCGGAAGAGGAAGGAACCGTTCCGCCTATGTACGGATAGTAAGCGTAAGGTTTGCTTGTACCCTTTGTGTTTCCGGGGTAAGCCCAGCTTTCGGTGGACATGGAACGATAAATTGTCGTTGCTCCGGTTTTGTAGTACTTTGCAATTTCTTCGGTGTCTATTGCGTGCATAATAGCACGACGTACCTCTATATCGGGAACTTTTGCGGCGTTAATGCCGATGTATCCGTAGCCGGAAGTACGAACTTGAGTGTTGCCGTAGCCTTCGCTTTCCTTTTGGTTAAGTTCCCTTATCGTTTCCGGCTTGGCGTTGGGTTCTGCAAAGTGAACTTCCTTTGCGTACAGTGCGTTCAACGTTTGCGTTGTACTGACTATTTTGTAACGAACCTTCTTTATAACGGGAGAACCGCCGACGTAGTAGGGGTTGCGTTCGTAGTAGATCATACCGAGCGCTCTGAAATCTCCGCCGCTTACGTTATCCAAGCCGCCGGAAGATTTGCTTGCCGCATAGGGGCCTGCGCCGAAAGGTACGCTGACTTTGCCGTTTACAACGGTTTTGAAGAAGGAAGCCGAGCCGTATTCTACGCCGAAGTTCTTTACGTAGTCAAACGCGTTGATGTGTTCTGCGTCGGAGTAGTAGCTCATGGGAGCAACTGCAAAAGCAAAGTTCCAAATTGCTTTGGGGTCTACGCCTTTGATGGTTATGGAAAGAACTTCGCGGTTGCTTCCGGTAGGAACACCGTTGGAATCGTAGTCGGCGGAGGTCAAAGGATCGTAGGTAATTCCGTTTACCGTAACCGCTTCGCCCTTATAGGTTGTGCCGTCAACGACTTGTTCGGGCATGTTTACGAATTTGATGCCGGAAATGTTGGGATAACGACGTTTTCCGCCTTGTTGCTTTGCGTCTTCTTCCATTGCTTGATTAACAAGTTCTGTAAGAAGGTTGGTTGCGGTTTGCCAGTAATTGACAACTTCTTCGGTTTTTGCCGGCATGTACGTGTTGAAAACGTATTCGATGGCTTCTTTTTCGCCCCAAGCCTTTGCGTTGGTCTCGCCCATGTTGTACTTCAACGCTGCGTCTTTTTTGATCCAGGTGATTTCGCCTTCGTTGTAGAGGAACATTTCGGCGTCACTTGTGATAAGTCCGCTGTATTCTTTTTGTTTTTCGTCAAAGAATTTAAGTTCTTTCCAACTGTCGCGAGCGTTGTTAAAGTCGTTTTGAAGTTCTTCGCGGAACAATTTGCATGCAAGGTCGAAGTCTTCCACCACTTTTTCGTAACCGGAAATGCTTGTGTACTTTGCCAATTCCTCCTTGACTTTTTGCAAGTTTTCTTTATCGTCCGGATACTGTTTGATAATTTCGTTGCAAGCCGAAGTGAGGTTGCTTATACGTGCTTTTGCAATATCCACAAATTTGGATTGGAAACTTTCTTGTTCCTTTTCGTTGCTTTCCTGTGTGCGGTATTCTTGCAATCCTACGATATCCGTAGAGTACATGGTTGCCGAGCCTGTGTAGGAACGATCCAAATACACGTACAAGTTGAACAATACGTCCTTCATGCTCAAATAACTGCCGTCCGAGCAACGCACGTCGTTACGAAGAACAAAGTAGTAGGTTGTACGCTTTGTTTCGTCCGTGTCGCCGGTGGTAACTTGCTCGAAGTCTTCCACCATTACGGTGTTATCGAGGTCGTTTTCGTCGTAGTTTTTGGTTCCCTTGGGAACTTTGTAGTGTTTGTAGGTCACGTTGCCTTCCGCGTCGTTGCCCAACATGGATATTTGAGTCAAACCTACAATGCTTGAGTCCACGCCCGACGTGGAGAAGAACGGGTTAAAAACTCCGTCCGGCGCTTGCGTGGAAAACACCAGTGCGTCTTTTTCGTTGTCGTATGCCGTTTTGTCGCCAGTGCAGCCGATGACCGTGAACATTGTTCCGAAAATCATAACGGCGGCAAGGACAACGCAAACTATTTTGCTGAATTTTTGTGCGTTTGTCATATTAGTCACCTCTCGAAATACTTTTTGTGCTGTTAGTTGCCGTGTTAGTTTCTTCCGTTCTGCCGAAGAAGCTATCGTACAAGATTATGTCGTTGATATTTGTAGGCAAAACCTCCACCTTTACGGTAAGTTGAACGTTGACGTTTTCCACCGTACAGTTGCTTGCGTTGGCAAACAACGGAGCAACGTAGATTTGGCTCGTTTTGCTGTTTTCGGTTTTAACCGACACGGAAACGTTTTGGAAGTTAACGTTTTTGATTGTGGAGTTTTTGCCGTTGCCGAACAAACTTACGTACAAACTGTTGCCGCTTACGGTCGGATCGTAGTCGGCGACCAAATTCGACGCCGAATACTTGATTGCGAAGTTGGAAAGCGTGTGTCCGTTGCCGTCGAACGTTCTGCCTATAAAGTTGCCGAAGTTTATCTCTCGATACTTTTCGTCCGCTTGGGAGAAATCGATATCGCACATCAAATAGAGATCTTTTGCCGAATCCAACGAAGCAAAGTCGCTTGCCTTGGAAATAAGTTGGTATTCTCCCTTGATGTACTTTGCGTAAACTTTTATCGTTTCGCCTTTGTTCGGATCGGAGTGCGTTTTTCCGTGAGTTGCCCAACTTTCGCCGTTTTCGTCCACGTATTCGATGAACGTGTATCCGAACGGAGAGTTTTCCGAGTTGTGCGCATAGTCGGAAAAGTCGTTAAAGGCAGAGCCGAAGTACACCTCGTATTCGCCCAAAAGCACGTTCTTGTCGTGGAAGACGTACAGTTCGTAACTGTGAACTATGGGCAGTTTCCAATAAGCGTACAAAATCGTTTCGTCCACACCAGAAACGGTGTCGTTGTCAAAATCCCACTTGTCGGAATACGTTACGACCGTTTGACCTCCAACAACCTGCTCGTTTTTGGTGCGATACCAGCCTTCCAGCACGTAGCCCGCTCTGGACAATGTGTCGTCGCTGTCAAATTCCGAAATGTTTTTTATTTTGCAACTTTCGCCTTCGGGTATATTGTAGTAGTACGTCACGGCTTTATCGCTGTTCTTATACTTGCCGCCTTCCAGTTCAAAAACGACTTTGTGACAATTGTCAAAAGTTTCTTCTTCCGCGACGCAACCGACAAACAATGCGGCGCAAAAGACTAACGTCAGGACGGCGATGACAATTTTTTTCATTATAACCCCTTATATATTAGACTTATAGTAGTAAGGCATAAAATCTATTCTAATATGATACTCTCGTTTTGATAGATTGTCAACAAAAATAGTCCTTCGACAAGAAAACTGAAAAACCGTCAAACGCTGCATAACAACATGCAAAACGCAAGACAAAACCGCAAAAAAATACAAAAAATTGTGTGTATGCTTCACAAAAGTGAAATTTGACGCACGATAAAAAACAAAAAGAAATGCTAACGGCGAAATTTCCGTTCAAAACGCAAATTCGATATTTGCGCCATTTTGGAAAAATTCCGCCGTTTACATAAAATTTACATAATTTTTGAGTAATTGCAACGAGGCAGTTGCCGTTTTTCGTCGCATAATGTTGCCGTTTTGCTTAAACAAAAAGTTAAAGCACGGCGCGGGTTAGACACGTCCTGCTTGCGGCATTTAGCGGCAGGCATTCAAAATGGATTGATACCGATCGTCCGAATCCGGGAACAGCGTTACGATGTTTTTGCCTGCGTTCTCCGGCAGTTCCGCCAGTCGCGTTGCAACAACGATGTTTGCCGCCGCGCTGATTCCGCAGCAATATCCCAACTTTTTGTTGAGCAATTTGAACTCGTCCATTGCCTGATCGTCGGTAACGAGTTGCACCTCGTCCACCACCGACGGATCGTAGATATCGGTGACGAATCCTGCGCCGATGCCTTGAATTTTGTGCGGTCCCTTTTCTCCGCGGGATATTGCCGGCGACGAAGCCGGTTCCACCGCAATGATTTGGCAATTTGGAAAATGCTCCTTGATTTTACGCGCCGCGCCGATAAGCGTGCCTCCCGTGCCTACGCCTGCAACGAAAATGTCAACTCTATCCAGTTGATTGCAAATTTCTTCGCCTGTGGACAGGTAGTGAGCAAGTGCGTTTGCCGAATTGGAAAACTGCTTTAACCAAACGTGTCCGTTTTGATTGGAAATCTGCTCCACGTAGTCGATTGAGCCTTTCATTCCGAGCGCGCCTTCGGTAAGCACCAACTGCGCACCCAGACCTGCAAGCATTTGACGGCGTTCCACCGACATCGTTTCCGGCATGGCAAGCAAAACGTTGTAGCCTTTTGCCCTGCCCACGTACGCCAGCGATATGCCCATGTTGCCGCTGGTTGCTTCCACAATGGTATCGCCTTTGTGCAGCAATCCGCTTTTTTCCGCATCCAAAATCATTGCAAGGGCGGCACGATCCTTTACGCTACCCGATGCGTTCATTGCCTCGTACTTAAAATACACGTCGGCGGGCAAATCTTCCTCGAACGGAAGCAAAGGCGTGTTGCCTATGCCCAAATCTTTTGCCGCCGCGTCGAATTCCGTTTTGGTTATCATGTTAATACCCTGTTTTGTCGGCACCCGTTTGCCGAAAAATTACAAAATGATGTTTACCAGTCTTCCGGGAATGACTATCACTTTTTTGGGAGTTGCGCCTTGAAGCAGTTCGGCAACTTGCTTGTCGGCAAGAACTTCGGATTCCAACTCTTTTGCGGTTTTGTCCGCGTCCACCGTCAAACGAACCTTGGGACGGCTGTTGATTTGCACCAACATTTCCACTTGAGCGGCTTTCAAAGCCGATTGGTCGAACGTGGGGAAGGAACTTACAACAATGCTGCCCTTATGCCCCGTTTGTTGCCACAATTCTTCGGCAAAGTGAGGAGCAAGCGGACAAAGGATTTTCAACAAGTCGTCCGCCGTTTGACGGTGCAACTCGGCATTTTTGACAGGTTGAGAGTCGTACTTTGTCATTGCGTTGGACAATTCCATCATACGCGCAACCGCCGTGTTGAAAGAAAACTCGGCATAGTCGGCATCTACCGACTTGATTGTGTTGTGACGAACGCGATTGAGGTCGCTTTCCGCAGCGCCCACGGTGTTTTGCGACGGATAGTCTGCATAGGCTTGCGAAACGCAACGTTCTACCTTGTCCAACCACTTGTTGATGGCTTTGATTCCGTCGTCCGACCACGGTCCGCCCTCGGTGTACTTGAAGCCGAACGCAAGATACAGGCGGAAAACGTCCGCGCCGTACTGACCGACGTATTCGTCGGGAGAAACCACGTTGCCGTGAGATTTGCTCATACGGTTGCCGTCCGGTCCCAAAATTACGCCTTGGTGAACAAGCGACTTGAACGGTTCGTCGAAGTGCAAATAGCCCATATCGCGAAGTGCTTTTGTGATAAACCTTGCGTACAACAGGTGCATGCATGCGTGTTCCGCACCGCCAACGTACTTATCGACGGGAAGCATTTTGTCTATCCATGCCGTATCGAACGGTTCTTTGTCGTTGTGAGCGTCCGGATAGCGTAAATAGTACCAACTGCTACACACGAAAGTATCCAAGGTGTCGGGATCTCTGGTTGCGGGAGCGCCGCACTTGGGGCAGGTCACGTTGTGAATAAAGTCGTGATGTTTTGCAAGCGGACTTGTTCCGTCCGGCTTAAATTCCACGTCGTAGGGAAGTTTTACGGGAAGATTTTCGTCCAAAACTTCGCCGCAATGCGGACAGTAGATAACCGGTATCGGCGCGCCCCAATAGCGTTGACGAGATACAAGCCAATCGCGCAGGCGGTAGTTTGTTTTGATTTCTCCCTTGCCCATAGCGGCAAGTTTTTCCACCACCTTAACTTTTCCTTTTTCGCTGGTAAGACCGTTAAACTCTCCGCTGTTTACCATTACGCCGTATTCGCAGAAGGGCAAATCGTCGTTTACGCCCTCGGCTGCAGCCTTGATAACTCTCTTGATGCCCAAGCCGTGCTTTTTAGCAAACTTGTAGTCCCTTTCGTCGTGAGAGGGGACGCCCATAACCGCACCCGTGCCGTAACTGCCCAAAACGTAGTCGCCTATCCACACTTCCACCGTTTCGCCGTTAATGGGATTGACGGCGTAAGCGCCGGTAAACACACCTGTTTTTTCCTTGGAGGTGGAAAGACGTTCGATTTCGTTGGTTTTTGCAACTTCGTCCAAATATGCTTGAACTTCGGCGCGATGCTCCTCGGTTGTGATTTTTTGCACGAGTTCGTGTTCCGGCGCAAGCACAACGTAGGTGCAGCCGAACAACGTGTCCGCACGTGTGGTGAACACCTTAAAACTGCCGCTGCCGTCCTTTAAGTCAAA
>ENA-ORMR01000824-ORMR01000824.1-human-gut-metagenome-genome-assembly--contig:-NODE-824-length-27449-cov-8.810834_pt1 | contig 27449 bp, 27 predicted proteins | sample MGYA00242107_ERZ509003 | MGnify/ENA primary metagenome ERZ509003 (study PRJEB26280, sample SAMEA2338699) | human gut metagenome | biome: human gut; feature: human-associated habitat; material: faeces...
ATTTTCATTGGTTAATCTTGATAATTTATTATGACATTTTCATTGGTTATTGACAACATTTTTTGTATGGTTGCATACAATAAATTAGAAAGGAGTATATCATGAATTTTTATAATCCATATTCATTATATCCATATGTATCGGCACCTGCAAGACAAGGACTATTCTCTAATTTAACGAGTGGATTACGTGGTATTAATTGGAGTAATATATTAAATAATACCCAACGTACTTTAAATATTATTAATCAGGCAATACCTGCTGTAAAGCAAATTTCACCTATGGTTAGAAATGCTCGTACGATGTTTCGTGTTATGAATGAATTTAACCGTACAGATACTCCTAGTCCTACGACAACGGATACAGAAACTGTCAATATAGATGCCAACCCACAACCGGAATTAAAGGTAGAAGAAGGTCCTACTTTCTTTTTATAAAAAAGCCATCAATTGGCTTTTTTGATGGCTTCTAATAAAAGTGATATCAATGTTTCTTTTTCTTGGCGTTTTTCTCGGTGTGATTCTGGAATTTGTTGTAGTAATTTTTTTTCTTGTTTTAATATTTTATTTAAATAAATTTGATTATGTTTTAGAAATGGACCTACAACATAATCAATTTCTTGATATGTAACTGTTTTTCTTTCAAAAGAAATAATAATATATAAAATATTTCTTTCTTCGACGATTTGTTCCTCTGTAATTGCATATCCATGAGATGTCATCCATCTTCTTAAATATGGAACATCAGTATGGGCGCTAATAATACAGTGTTTGACATCTTCACGATGTTCTAAAATATCGATAATAGTATAAGTACCCATTCCCGATAATATGACGGTATCTTGTTCCGAAACAGAGATACCTTTTAATCCATCTGTACAAACTGTTTGAACAAGATCTTGTACTTGGTATTTTTGAATATTTTCTTTCGCTTGTTGTAAAGCATTTTCACTAATATCACTGGCTATACATGCAATCTGTTTTTCTTTCGCAAGATAAATATCAATTAGGCCATGATCACATCCAACATCGATGACAGATGGGGTTGAAACCATATCAGCAATGGTTTTTAAACGATTGGATAGTTTCATTAGTCACCCATATAATCTTTTAATTTACGACTACGTGATGGATGACGTAGTTTACGTAATGCTTTGGCTTCGATTTGACGAATACGCTCACGTGTAACACCAAACATTTGTCCTACTTCTTCTAGTGTTCTACTCTTTCCATCTTCTAAACCGAAACGAAGACGAATGACTCTTTCTTCACGTTCTGTTAAAGTAAGTAATACTTCAGAGATTTCATCTTTTAACATTTCATTTGTCGCATAATCTTCTGGACTCATGTTTCTTTCATCTGGTACGAAGTCTCCTAAATGAGAGTCATCTTCTTCACCAATAGGTGTTTCTAAGCTGACTGGTTCTTGACTGATTTTATAGATATCACGTATTTTTTCAACGGATAAATTCATTTTTTTAGCAAGTTCTTCTTCCGTTGGTTCACGGTTTAATTCTAGTGTTAATTGACGTTGAATACGCGCTAATTTATTGATTGTTTCAACCATGTGAACTGGAACACGAATGGTTCTTGCTTGATCAGCAATGGCACGTGTAATAGCTTGACGAATCCACCATGTTGCATATGTAGAGAATTTATATCCTTTTGTAACATCGAACTTATCAACTGCTTTCATAAGTCCAATATTACCTTCTTGAATTAAATCTAAGAATAACATACCACGTCCTACATAACGTTTTGCAATACTAACTACTAGACGTAAGTTAGCTTCTGCTAATGTATTTTTCGCACTCTCATCACCAGAATTAATACGATCTGCAAGTTCTAATTCTTCTTCCATTGTGAGTAATTTAATTTGACCAATTTCTTTTAAATACATACGAACTGGATCGTTAATCGTAAGATCTTTGGTTAATGCTTCATCATCTAAAATCAATTTCTCTGGTTCTTTTTCTTTTACTTCTCCATCTTTATTTCCGTTTGCTTCATCTTCTGATAAAATTGGAATTTGATTTTCACTAAATGTCGTATATAAGTCATCTAGTGAATCAGAGTCTAATTCTAATCCTTTCAATGCGTTGGCTAATGCTTCATAGGTGATATACCCCTTTTTCTTTCCTTCTTCTACTAATTCTTTTTTTCTGACATCAAATGTTTTAATTTCATTTATCATATTTTCTATCCCCTAACCTTAATTCAACAATACGCGTTGCTAGTTTTGTCTTTTCTTCTAAACTAGCACCTTCCATTTCTTTTTGCAGTCTTTTAATTTCTTCGTTGATTGTATATTCGCGAATGACTTTCGCATAATCATTCAATTCCTCGATACTTGCTTCTTCTTTTAATGTGAGAGAAACAATATCGGAAAGTGCCTCTTCAATTGCTTCGTTATCACTGACATAAGTCATAAAATCAGCAAGTTCTATTTTACCATACTCACGGTAAAACAGACGAATTTCACGTGCTAAATTACGATAAGCTTTGGTTGGCATGAATGTTACTTTTTCTTCATAAATCTGAATTGCTCGTGTATCTCTTAACATGTAATAAAGTAATGCTTTTTCTGCTTTCTCGTATTTCGTTTCACGTTTTTTTTCTTTGACCACTTTTGGTGGAACGATGATTTTCTTTTCTTCTTGTGTTTGCAGCTTGTCCAATTGATCTTTTAAAAAAGAAATATCTAAACCACTTTCATCATGCACTTTTTTTAAAGTGACTTCCCTCATAATATCATCTGATATTTTAGAAAGTTCTTGAATTACTTCTTTGACATAATGGGTTAAATCAGCGCTATCACTTAAGTCTTTATTTTTCTTGTAGTATGCTAATTTAAAATCCATTGTACTCATCGGATTATCTAATTTCTTTTGAAAAGCTTCAGCACCGTATTTACGAATATATTCATCTGGATCTAAGTCGTTTTCTAAACGTACGACTTTTGGCGTTACACCGAGTTTTAATAATTCTTCAATACAACTGGCTGTTCCTTTAGCTCCTGCTTGATCACCGTCAAAACAGATAATAATATCGTTCGATAAGCGTTTTAAGTGACTGGCCTGTTCTTTAGTAACTGCTGTTCCCATAGTTGCGACAACATTTTTTATACCAATTGTATAAGCACGGATAACATCCATGAATCCTTCCATTAATATAATTTGTTTTTTCTTACGTGCTTCTTCTTTCGCACGGTGATAATTATATAGAAGTTCACCTTTTTTAAAGATTTCCGATTCTTTACTATTGATATATTTGAATTGTTTTTCATCGTTGTATAAGCGTCCCGAGAAGCCGACAACACGTCCTTCTAAATCCGACAGTGGAAACATGACACGATCGATGTAAATATCAGATAACCCATAACTATTTTCAACGACGAGTCCACTACGAATCAGAACATTCTTGTCATAATTTTTCTTTAACAATAAATCTGTTAAAGTATGTCCATCTTTGAGTGAATAACCGATACCAAATTCTTTGATACACTCATCGTCTATTTGTCGTTTTTTCAAATATTCAAGAGCCCCTTGTCCTAATTTCGTATGTAAATTATTTTGATATAATTTACTTGCGAAAGAATAACAATCATATAACTTTTGATATTTAGAAGTAGTTTGATGGGTTGGTAGATGTAAATTCATCTCAACTCCGGCAATGGTTGCGACTTTACTAACTGCTTCTCTAAAAGAAACATGTTCGTAATCCATAATAAACTTAAATACATTTCCCGAAGCTCCACAAGCAAAACATGTATAAATCTGTTTTTCCCGAGAGACACTCATCGATGGGTGATTATCATCGTGAAATGGACAAACACCGAAGAAATTTCTTCCCTTTTGTGTTAATGGGATATAACTAGAGATAACATCGACAATATCAACTTGTTCCCGTAAGTTTTGTAATTCTTCTTGACCAATCACTAGAACACCCCCTCATTAATTAATATACTGCAAAAGTTTGCAAATTCCTTTTTTTTATTACAATTTTTTTCAATTTTTTTAAAAAACAGTACTTATTGTACCATTTTTCGCAAGATTTTCAATCTTTTTTCATCGTACAACTGGATTCTTTCAGATGAAATAAAAGCAAAATAATTTGCGTCTCTTTTATAAAAAAGACTGCGATTACTCACAGTCTATCTATATAAACGCTAAATGCCATTAGCGCGCTTAAGGGAAAGCCAATATCATTTTATCTATTAGAACAGGAACATAGAAAAAAGCCATATATCTGTTCTATTTTATTCCAAAATAAGTTCTATGTTCCATCTTATTTTCAACAACCTATTTTTAATATATACAGTTTTAAAGAAAATATACATTCATGTGAAAAATTACTACATGAATTTATACTCTTTCGTAAGTATTCTTTTATCACTGCAATATTCCATAATAAACTGGTTATTTCTCTTACAAATGATAATGCCAATCGTTTTATCCTGTTGAATTGTTTTTAAATGATGATCGATATAATTCATATATACTTGAATCTGACCAATATGTTCTTTTTTTAGTTCTGTTACTTTTAATTCAATTACCACATAACAATGAAATTGAATGTTATATAAAAGTAAATCAATGTAGTTATAATGATTTCCTAACTTAATTTTATATTCATTGGAAACAAAGCAAAAAGAATCACCTAATTCATTTAAAAAATACACAATATCTTCCATGATTAATTTTTGCAATAATTTTTCAGAAATTATCTCACAATTATAATTATTTTTAATAATAATTGGATTTTTAATTAAATCTTTTACTGTAATTCTTGCTTTCGCAATTAACTTATTTTTAGTTTCTTCGGGTAACCTTTCAAATTCATTTGATTTCATTCTTTGTCGCAACTCATTTCGACTCAAATTCGAATTGATGGCAACATTCAAATAATATAATCTTTTATGTTCATCTTTTATTGGTAATAATTCAATATAATGACTCCATGTTAATTGTGTCGCTGTTGGCGACACTTTCTCCTCACGAAACATGATATAAAATTGTTTCATTCTATATAATGTTCTTCTATTATATTTTTTACCTACTTCAATCATTAACTTTTCAGAATACTTTCCAATAATATCTTCCCCATAAATACTTCCTGCTTCGTATAAAAGCTTTCCAATTTCAAAATACGTAATAACTTTATGCCTTTCTTTTGAATAGTTTTTAATTTGACCATATACTTCATCGTCAATTATTTTTGTCTTTATTTCTTGATAATAATCCATATTCCCTCCTTCTAATTGATACAAGTTTTAATTTCGTAACGATTATGATATTGTTTTATAATGATACTGCCTTGTTCATCAGTTCTAAAAACATGTGACTTTTTTAAATGATTTAAAACTTGATGATCTGGATGACCATAACGATTATTTTTTCCAACAGATATAAATGCATATTGAGGTGTGATAACATTCATAAATTCTTTTGAAGTACTTGTTTTACTACCATGGTGTCCTACTTTTAAAATATCAACGTCGTTCAATTGATATTGTTCTAACAACGCTGTTTCGACCTTTGTACTAGCATCTCCCATCAATAAGGTTTTTAACTTACCAAATTTCAAATAAATTACACTCGAGTTATCATTTTCATTATCATACAAAGTATGGTTTAAAAAATGTAATTGTAAATTACCGGCAACAATCGTTTTGACATTTCTAACATAAGCAATATTTTTACGTTGTAATTGTTTCATTAGTTTTTGTTCTAAATCATTGTACGAATCATGATTGAATATGACATGCCTCACAGGAAAATTTTCAGCGAGAGAAATACTTTCTCCCATATGATCATAATCACCATGAGTAAGGACAAGATAGTCAATTTTCGTAATACCAGTTGCCTTTAAATATGGAATGATAACTCTTTCCGCATAAGAGCTTGTCTTTTTCTTTTGCCATGCTTCTTTTTGATATTCTAACTTACCTCCAGTATCAACAAGTATTACCTTTTCTCCACGAATTAACATACTATCTCCTTGGCCGACATCAAACATCACAAATTCAACTGGATAAATATAAGTTGTACCTTTTAAAATACATAATAAACATGTAACTGTGACTATTTTCCAACGAAGTGATTTCTTTGTGTAAAAGCAAAATATAAACAATATGTAAAACCAATATGGTGGTTTTCTAAATATAATAGCTGATGGTAATAGTGACTCAAAAAATTGATTGCTATATTCTAAAATGGATAAAAGCCATGAGAATATGGAAAAACAAATAGGAACAATGAATACCAGAAAAGAAAGCGGAAATAATAAATAACTAACAAACGGGATATAGATCATATTCCAAAGAATACTCGTAAACTGTAATTCATATTGGCTTTTGGTGGTAATTGGTATACTAGCCATAAAACTAATCAATGACATAGTAAAAAGTTTCGTAATTGTATTTTTCTTTTGAAAAGAATGAGCGAATAAAATTAAGGCATCACTGACTACAAAACTATATAGAAAGCCAATATCATAAATACGATATGGATTCAGACACAACAAAATACAGAAAAATAATACATAAAATTCATGATGTGATAAATACTTCTTTGCTGGTGAAATTGAAAACAACATAGATCCTAAAACACGAATCACAGAAACAGAAAATCCGATAATCCACGCATAAAATAACATAACTGGAAAGGAAAAGAGCTGAGCTTTCCTACGATCTTTAAAAAAGCAACAGAAAAACGCTAAAAAGAATGAGAAATGCATTCCGGAAATACAGAATAAATGACTCACACCAAGCTTTCGATAGATCTCATCATCATAATTTTTCTGACTCCCTAAGAGGAATAAACTTAAATAAGTATCATTGAAATGAATCTGATTAATTCTCTTTTGGATGCTGTTTTTAATCAAAGATTTTAAAGAATTGCTCCTCTGTAATCGTTCTATTTTTGTGATTTGAATTTGCCAATGAATATTCTGGCTTTTTAAATAGTTACGATAAGAGAACTGATAAAAATTAGTATTCGTACTCGGCTGCTGATATTTACCTTGAAATGAAAGAATCATTTCGTATTCTAAATTTTTAATGAACCATTCTTTCTCTTCTAAACTGGTAATTTGATAATATGCGATATACTTCTGATTCTTTTTTAGTTCTAATTTTAATGTATCACCAGTGATTTCAAAATCAATAATACGAGCTTCTCTTACTTCTTCTTTAGGAACATACCATTCTCGTTTTAAACATGTATATACAACAATACAAGTAGTAAGTAATATGCTACATAGTAAGATATTCTTTAATTTTTTCAAACGTACTTTCGCCAATTCCTTTTACATTTTTTAAATCTTCAATACTTTGAAAACCATGGGTATTACGATACTCAATAATCGCATTGGCTTTTGTTTCTCCAATTCCTGGAAGTAACATCCATTCTTCTTTCGTAGCAGTTAGGATAGATATCACATGTGGCCCTTCCTCTACTGTGACAGTTTCTTCTTCTTTTCGGTTCGTAACCACATCTTCTTCTTTTAGACATCCATCGTTTTTTATTTCTGGACAAACACAAGTTTCAATCGGCAATTGTAACTGATTACCGTTTTCAAAATCAGCAATCTGTTCTTTCGTGTAAATGATAATTACCATTTCATCTTTTAATTGTTTACTCAAATTTAAATAATTCGTATCCGCATTTTCTAAAAGACCTCCTGCCTTAGTAATCGCATCTAAGACATTGCCATTTTCAAATTCATATACTCCTGGATGAGCAACTGCACCTTTCACATCAACTGCAATCGTTTGTGTTTCTTGTTTCTTTTCTTTAGCTTTCGTTTCCGTTTCTTGAAATGAAATTGTATCTTTCGACTGTGAACAAGATACTACAAAAAAGCAGAGTAATAATAAAATCATTATTTTTTTCATATAATCCCTCCTCTACTTTTTATATACAAAAAAAGTAGTAGGAAGTCCTGCTACAAAATAAAAAATATTTTTAGGAGGAGGGCGGCACATTCTCCCTCATCTCTTTTGACCCATAAGGTGTGTGGACGTGCCGAAATTGTCCACCTCTCCTACTAATAGTATACTATATGGGATTATTTTTATCAAACAATTTTATAATATTCCCATTTCGAATATTTCTATCAACTTCGCTCTCTCTCATAATCTGCATTTGGATAATAGAATTTTTCAAATTCTTGTTTTGAGAAAAATTAAGCTTTACAGTTAATTTAATATTTTTATCAAATTTCTTAACTAACCAAATCGTGGATTCACGATTTATCTCCCAAAATATACAATCAGGGTATTTTAATATATTAGGAATACAATTAAGATATTTAGCAACTTCCGGATGATGTTCTAAAATATGTTGCTTTCTTTCTAAAAATAAAATAACTTCAGTTGAAGAACATGTTTTGTTTGTATACTTAGAAATATCAAACATTCCTACAACGGTCATTGGGACATAATATCATCCCCTTCCATTTTCCTCTACTTTTTATATACAAAAAAAGTAGCAGAAACTCCTGCTACTTAAGTGTTGGAATTTTAATTTTTTCTCGTTTTGTTTCAACACTGATTCGTTGTACCATCGCAAGTGCGACCATTAATGATATTGTAAATGATCCTCCATAAGATAAGAATGGTAATGGGACACCGGTTAATGGGATAACTCCGAAAAGACCACCGAGATTTAAGAATATATGCATAAATATATAAACTGCTACACCAATACAAATATATCTACCACGGACAGTATTCGCTTTTGCCGATAAATTTAAAATACGATATAAAACAATAATATATAATAAGAAAACAATACTACATTTTAAGAATCCTTCTTCTTCAGCTATGATTGCAAATACACTATCGGTATGTGGTTCAGGAATATAAGAGTATTTTTGCTTACTCTTACCAGCACCTAATCCCATTAAACCACCATCATTGATGGCAATCATTCCATTACAAATTTGATAACCACCTGTCTCATATTTACTACATGGATTAAAAAAATCAAAACGGCTCTTTTGAGCACCTGATAGAATATGTCCAGATACTGCGAGTTTCGTACAAAGTGCAACTACAATGAGAATAAAAACAATTCCAATGGTTTTTAGTTTTTCCTTTGGTAAAATCGGGCTTACCCAGAACATAACAGCAAAAATAGAAAATAAGATAAACATAGTTCCTAAGTCTTTCTGTGTAAAAACAATAAAAGGAATTAATCCACCAACTACGACAATTTTAGCAATCATATCCCAATGTTTATACTTTTTACTTCGTAAACGATAGTAATATTTTTCAAATAGCAAGGCCAAACAAACAATCAAAATTGGTTTAGCAAATTCACTTGGTTGGAATGGCATAAAACCTAAATTAATCCAGTTACGGCTACCACGGTGATCAGCTCCATACATACTAAGATAAGCAAGCAACATAACAACAGCAATATAACCGATAATTGCCCATGGTTTATACCTTTTTGTCTTCATATTTAATATAATAATCGTCAAGATAAAACCTGCTCCTATCATTGCTAAATGACGATAAAAATAGTAATAAAGTGGTACTGCCGATGTGACAGCTTCACTACTAGAGGCTGTTACAATATTTAAAAGGCCAAAAATAAAAAGAAAGATAGTGGCAAACAAGAGTGGTTTATCCATATCTGAAATAAATCGCTTCAATCTCATTGTACTCACCTCTATCCTTTTATCATTTTACCATACTTTTGAAAAGAGTTCATCTATTTATCCTAAAAATAGGTATTAATCATAAACAAAATGACCTAAGATGAGTAAAATATAGTAAAGGAGGTATGAATAATGTACTACTATGGCGGATATCAAGGTTATGGCTGTGGTGCTCCATATGGCGGAGGATACGGTGGCGGTTACGGCACTGGATATGGTGCAGCAATTATTTTAGTATTATTTATTTTATTAGTAATCGTTATCGGTGCTCGTGCCTGCGGTTGTAACCAACGTTAGTATAAAACTAAAAAAATAGATTTTCACAATCTATTTTTTTATGTCCTTTTGTATAATTTATATTCATTTTCACATAATATCAAAGAAAGGAATGAGAAAATGAATGAGAACTGTGAATTACTAGAATCTATTTATAAAGACGCAGCTATGGCTACCTACACATTAGAAGAATTATTAAAAGAGTTAAATGGAAAAGATAATAAAATTATCAAGCCATGTGAAGATATTTTAAAAGGATATGAACGATATCGTGATGAGACTAAAGAAAAATTATTAAAATTAGATAGTGAATTAAAAGAAGAAAGTATTATGGCAAAGCTAGGCGCAAAAATGGGTATTATGAAAGAAGTCATAACAGATAATAGTGATGCTTCTATTGCTGATATGTTAATCAAAGGAATCAGCATGGGAAGTATTGATATGGAAAAGAAAATAGGAGCATATAAAGAAAATGTAGATAAAGATAATATCAAATTGGCAAAAGATTTTTACCGATTTCAACAAGATAATATAAAAGCTCTAAAAAAATTCTTATAAAAAGACATGATATCATGTCTTTTTTAAATACGCTACTCTTCTACTTGAATGGTACTTTGATATTTTGTATGACTGATTGTCTCATATAAAAGAGGTTTATTGAAAAAGAAGAAGCGGATGAATGAATAAGTATAAAAGCCAATTAAGCCAAACACAAAACAAGAACCTAAGGCTAATGCTAGAAGATTATCTAATTGGAAGAAATGAATAACTTGAACATATAAAACTGCAAGTATGAATGGTAATGCGAAATAAGAAAGGTAAAACAGGATACGACGTAAGATCCAGGCTTTCTTTGATACTTCTAAAGTATCTGTTGTAACAATTTGTAAATGGAAAAATCTTTCGCCTATTGTTTGGCCATTTAAACAAAGTGGTAAGATAAAATAATAGACGATAAACATGATAAGAAAACTATGTTTAGGATTACCACAGATCGTATATCCAATGACGAAGATAATATAAAGAACGTTATCACAGCCAAAAGTAAAAATTCTACGTAATGGTGATACATGTTTTCCTAATTGATATGATTCCATGTCAATTGTCTCTCTCGTTGGAATTACTTTTTGTAACATACCAGCTAGGAAGTAACCTACGACTCCTCCTAACGTATTAATCATTAAGTCATCAACATCAAACAAACGATAATTTCTCGGATAGATGCCATATAAGCCAGTCAATTGTGTCATTTCAAAAAATAGCGTTAACAAGAATGTATATAATACAGTCTTTTTAAAACTACACTTAAAATAATAACGTAAATAGATTCCAAAAGGAACTGTCAATAATAAATTGTAGATAACTTGATAAAAATAAGGTTCTTTAAATGCTTGTAAATAAGTACTTGGTTCCAATATTCGAAAAGAAGTATGCGTGATAAAATCAGCTACAAAAGAAAATGGTATCAATTGTGTACGAGGGGTTGTTAATTGTGCTACTTCATCAATACTTGGCAACGGTAAAATAACTAAAAAATAAACAGTTAATAAATACAAAATAAATGAATAAATAAGCAGAGTACGAAAAGTATGGATTGCTCCATACTTATGGTACTGACTAATCATATAGGGAGTCGTAAATAATAAAGCAATCAATGGGAAAAAGAGTACTGATGTCTGAATTGCTTCTAAATAACCTTCCATAACTTCACTCCCCTTTTATTTTTCTTTTATAATATTTTTACTACAGAAATAAGTAATCATAAAATATCCACCATAAATAGCTACTAAGAAGACAGCTGTCATAACAATAGATGGTAATAACTGTTCATCACCAAAGGTCGCTAAAATAATATTGGCAAATTGAATTCCAAAAATAGAATGAATGATTGCCACTGTAAGTGGTAGTAAGAAGAAACATGCGATTTGTAAAAATAAAGCATGACGTATCATTTTCTCATCAGTTCCAATTCTTCTTAGAATCATATAACGTTCTTTGTTATCAGAACTTTCTGACAATTCCTTCAAAGCCAGAATTGCAGCACTCGATATCAAGAAGATAATTCCTAGATATAATCCAATAAAGGTTACCATAGCTCCTAACCCTACACTCGCTTCATAAATAGATATTTTACTGATTGCAGTTAGTGTTGTTATACCTTCTTCATAACCTTCTTCAGACGGTTCTTGAATGGCAGTTTCAATTTCATATTTCTCTTCTTTGGTATTGGCATTATAATTTGCTGAAAATATTTGTTCCATTTTCATAGAAGAATTAACTGCTGTATCTGGAACAAGATAAATACCAGTATTGATATGATTAGAACTCATTTCTGTAAATCCTTCAACAGTATGATCATATTTCGCATGATAAATTTTACCACCAAATGTTAAATCAGGCTTATCTTTTAAGATTTCATCGCGAATTTTAATCATCTGATCAAAATCAGCTACTACAATATACTCATCATCCTTTAACTGATAAGTTGGACTACCTAACAGTTTCGCTAACTCATTATATTCACTAATTGGCATCAATAATTCACGATAATTCCATCGAATTGCCGGAAAATTTTGCGAAACATATTCTTTCTTTGAACCTAATGTTTTCTCATATGTTACTTCATCTGTTCCATAATAATTGGAAATAACCACATCTTTAAAATAAGATTCTGGAATATTTAATTTCTCAAATGTCTCTGTAATAGGAACTAATGAATCTTGTTTTTCTTCTTCTGTATAAACATATAGCTTTTGATTTTCAGCAGGAATATGATATAAATCCCACTCTTTAGAAGCTTGAAAATCAATTGGCGCTAATTCTTTTAAGTTAGCTGTCATAGAATTTTTTAGTGATAATGCGCTAGATAAGATTCCAATTGTTAAGAATAACATTAAAGAAATCACTGTCATAGAAAATACAGTTGTGTTTACTTTACTGGCTAACTGTCTTAGCACAAACATATTTAAATTTTTGTAATAAAGACGTTTCATTGACATTAATATTTTTAATAAAATACCAGATAATGACCAGAACAAAAAGAATGTCGCAACAGCTCCCATAATCATTAACTTACCAATGCTGGAAATATTTAATGACATAGCATTGGCTGTTACTTGATAATAACAGTACGCTAATACACCCACAGATATTATGAACAAAATAGTACATAAAATAGGATTTTTAAGTTTTACTTTTTCATTCTTTTTACTTGCCTGTAATAGATCAATTAATTTACAACGTCCTACTGAAATGGTATTAAATACCATGACTAATAGGTACATAATACCAAAATACAATAGTGTTTTTATCATTGCATCTTGTGAAAAGACAAAAGTAAATTCTGATAAATCTGCTTCAAATAAATTAGCGACCAATACAGACATAAATTGGGACAAGCCCACTCCTAAAAATAATCCAATAATTAATGAAATCGTACCAATTAGCAGCGTTTCAATTAATAACACTTGAGAGATTTTACGTTTACTCATTCCCAGTGTCATGTAGATGGCAAATTCTTTTTTTCTACGCTTCATTAAAAATTGATTGGCATATATAATTAAAAAACCTAATATAAAAGATACAAATACACTCACACCAGATAACATTCCAATCATTAGTTGAATAATTTCTCTAGTACTAGATGTTACATTTAAAAATACTGTTTGTGTTTCCATGGAATTAAAAATATAGAAAATAGAAACACCTAAGATTAATGTAAAAAAGTAAATCGCATAATCTTTCATACTTTTTTTCATATTTTTTAAAGATAACTTAAATAACATCGTTTAAGTCACCTCCTAAGAGGGTAACAACATCGATAATTTTATCAAAAAATTCTTTTCGCGAATCATCTCCGCGACGTAATTCATGAAATAGTTTTCCATCTTTGATAAAGATGACACGAGAAGCATAACTTGCTGTAAAAGCATCATGTGTTACCATTAAAATGGTAGCTTTTAAGTCCTGATTTAAATATTCGAAATTTTCCAGTAGCATACGAGCTGATTTACTATCTAAAGCACCCGTCGGTTCATCGGCAAGTACCAACATTGGATTGGTAATCATCGCTCTAGCACTGGCAACCCTTTGTTTTTGTCCCCCACTCATCTGATATGGATATTTCTTTAAAACATCGACAATATTTAATTTTTTGGCAATATCCAATACTTTCTTTTCAATATTTTTACTCTTCTCTCCTTGAATGGTTAAAGCTAGAGCGATATTCTCATAAGCAGTTAAAGTATCAAGTAAATTGAAGTCTTGAAATATAAACCCTAATTCTTCACGACGAAAACGATTTAAAGCATTTCCTTTTAATTTTGTAATGTCTTCTCCATTCATATAAATGTGTCCACTGGTAACACGATCAATGGTTGAAATACAATTCAAAAGTGTCGTTTTACCACTTCCACTGGCACCCATGATGGCAACAAATTCTTGTTTTTCAACATCAAATGAAATATCATCAATCGCTTTTGTTAAATTTCCTTTATTTCCATAATATTTTTCAATATGTTCTATTTTTAAAACTGATTCCATAAAATCACCCTTTCTGCTTCCAGTATAAACATTTCATATTTATTTTACCATTCATTGATATAACAAAACCTTACAATTTTGTAAGATTAAAACGTCTATTATTCATAGACGTTTTAATGATCTAAACGATTTATATTATTGATTTAAAATTTCTTTATATATATATGAATTATTATGTTCAGCCCAATTGATTAATTTTGATAGTTTTAATAAATATTGTTCTTGCTCTATTCTTTTCATGAAAGCCTGTCTTTTATCTACATATTTATCAGCAAAATATAAATATTCCAGAGTTTGTGCCACAAAATCTAACGCTTTTCACACTGTATAGTTATAGTTATCTTGATGATTACACTTTTTAGAATTTTAATGAACCTCTTAATTCATTTTCTAAAGCTTTTAAATCATTCTTATTAGGATGAGACTCAGCCTGTTTAAAATTGTCTAACATCATTTTTGCTTGTCTTCTTGTTGTCTCACTCTCTAACATATCTTCATATTTTTTTTGAAATTTAGAATCGATTTTACCTTGACATACAAAAGTACCAATGATTTCATTATCACTTGGAATAGATGATGTCATTCTTTTAGCAATCATATCAAAATAGTTTTTATCTTTTCCAAATCCACAAGTACCAAAAATGAATATCTTTTTATGATGTAAGTTTTGTGCTAACTTCTGCATCGTCGAAGTCATATTTCCTTTATCACACCAACTACCTAAATATAATATGTCACCGACAATTTCTTCTGTTTGATTAACATGAGAAATGACACTGTCAGGATATATTTGATGAATGGTAGTAGCTAATAATTCTGTATTTCCTGTCTGACTATCGTAAATAATCTGTTTCATAATTACCTTCTTTCTAATACTTCATAATAATTGTTTTTACCAAATACAATTGTCACTTTGGTATATTCGTTTTCTTTTGATGTAATCATGATTTTATGTCCTAATTTTTCACATAAATTTTTACAAATATAAAGTCCCATCCCGGTTGATGCTTTGCCAATACGTCCATTACTTCCGGTAAAACTCTGATCGAATACCCTTGGTAATTCGGACTGTTTTATGCCAATCCCATTATCCCATACAGATAAATATATTTCTTTTTCTGATTCTTCTTTAGCAATTACAATCTTAGTATCTTTTTCCTTACGATATTTTAAACTATTTTGAATGAGTTGATTTAAGATAAATGCCAACCACTTCGCATCGGTATTTACCTCGACATCTAAATCTTTTAACTCTAATTGTACTTTTCCATAAATAAAAGAATCTTGATTTTTTACAATCACTTTATTGACAACAGTCTGTAGGTTCGTCGGATGAATATAATAATCTTTTTCAGTTACTTCAGAACGAGCATAATACAACACTTGATCGACGTTATTTTCAATTTCCGTCAATGCTTTTTCTAGTTCTTTTAAGTTCTTTTTTTCTTCTTTTGGAAGTAATAAGAAACTACGAGCAAGTGGTGTCTTCACTTCATGTACCCACATTTCTAAATATTCTTTAAATTGTTTTAACTTTCGTTCATATGTTTTAATATGTTCATTCATATCTTTATCGGTTTCTAAAAGAATTTGATGTAGTAACTCTCCTTCTAAAAAAGTGGGATGTTCCATGAGTTCTACTAATAAATACTTTTGTGATAAGTGATTTAATTTATCCATAACATCATCGTAAAAGTGTTTACGCTTCCAGTAATCATATCCAATCCAAAATACAAAGATAAATAGAAGAAAATACTTAAGAAGGCACATAAGAAATTAATGTGAAAAATACAAAACAACCATATCATCAATACTAGGAAAACAACAATACTGAGAAGATAGAAAAAGCAATCTTTGAAATAATCTTGGGCTCTCATAATAAAATATAACCTAGACCTTTCTTCGTTTCGATAGCATTTTCTATTCCTGCTTCTTGTAATCTTTTACGAATTCGACTGATATTCACTGTTAATGTATTATCGTCGATAAATTCTTCTGTATCCCATAAATACTTCATGATATCTTCTCGGGATACAATTTCTCCTTGATGTTGTAATAGAAAATGAAAGATACGCATTTCGTTCTTAGATAGAGGAATCACTTTATCCACTGTTTCTAATTGCCCTTTTTGTAAATTAAAATGAATATGATGGTAAGTTAATGTTTGTACTTCTTTTTTAGTTCTTCTTAAAATCGCTTCTATTCTGAGTAATAAAATACTTGGATTATATGGTTTGGTGATATAGTCATCTGCTCCATAACTCATTGATAACATTTCATCCAATTCACTATTACGACTAGTCACCATGATAATGGGTATATTATTATGACTACGAATTTCTTTTAATAGTAATTCTCCATTCATATATGGAATTTGGATATCTAATAAGATTAAATCACAGTCTTGATAATGTTTTTGAAACTCTTCATAGGCATGTTCAAAGTCTTTTAAAATATGAACTTGATAACCGTGTTCTTCTAATAATGTCTTAAGACTTTGTTGCATCACTACGTCATCTTCAACGACTAAAATTTGGTACATAAAATCACCACTTTCATTATTCATGATATCATATTTTTAAAACACATTACAATCCTCACTCTCTTCAAATAAAAAAAGTAGAATTAATCTTCTACTTTTTCAAACATACTAGCTGGTTGTCCACAAATTGGACAAATAAAGTCTGCTGGAAGTTCCTCTCCTTCATAGATATAACCACATATCTTACATCTCCATTTTGTCTTTTTATCTGTTTTTATTTCTTCTTGATAAGTTGGAGCATTTTTAGGAGAAGTTCCTTTCTTGACATCGTGATAATAAGCATAGGTCATACTATTTTCTTGACTTAAACTTTCACTTTCAACGACTTCTCCAACAATAATGATATGACTTCCTACATCCAATGTATGAACTACTTTACAAGCAAAACTTGCATTCATGCCCTCTTCGATATAAGGATTATCTAATGTATCGTATTTTGTTTCAAAAGATTGAAACTTATCTATTTCTTTACTACTTTGGAATCCAAATGTAGCAATCACATTCATGTCGACATTAGAAGCAAGTGCTGTGACATGAAATACATTACTTTTTAAAATTGTACCTGTTGTATCATTTTCTTTATTAATGGTAATCGATACTTGTACTGGTTTACTTGTTACTTGCATCAATGTATTGATAATACAACCAGCTTGATGTCCTTCATTTTTACTAGATACTAAATATAGTCCTGAACTAATTTGATATAATGCTTTTTTGTCTAACATAATAACCTCCTAATTTTGTAAATTATTTACTAATGTTTGATATTGTTGATAAAGAGATTCATTTTGGAATAATATTTGACCATTGGATACCATATAACTAGAATCATTGGCTTTTAAGAATTCAAATATCTTAATATAATCATCAATAAAAGCAATTGTCTTTTCTCTTGTATCAATCAAATCATTTTGTTCTTGTTTTAAAGCACCAGCAATATCAGAGTCTAACATCATTTTACGATATAAGTTCTGATAAGAAACAGGTACATTTGTCTTTTTAATGGCATTCATAATCTCTTGATCACTCGTCATAGCAATCATTTGATTCATAACAGTTTCAATATCTGTTTTTTTCTGATTTAAATAGGTCAAGGTTTCGTTAAATTCTTTCCCATCTTGTTCGATTCGTTCTACTGTTAATAGATTTTTTAATGTATCATCATCGACTAATGCGATGACTTGCTGACTGACTTTACCATAATCAGAAATATAATCTTTCATCGTCTTTTCCACAATTGCATAATCTCCTGAAGTGTAAATTTTTGTATCAACTTTATCATTTAATATATCTAAATTACCAATTTTATCAGTTTCTCTAGACAGTAAATATTCTTGATACTTTTGATAGCCAAAATATCCTCCACAAGCAACTAAAATTAAGATTGCGACAACAACAAGAATCATCATGATTGTCTTCTTTTTTACTTTCATCTTATCCCCTCATAATCAGTATAACACAAACTATCAGAAAAAGAAAATTGGTAACGATGTTCCTTTATTTTCAGTACATTTTGTGATAGAATGAATAAAGGAGGTGAAAAAAATGTTTAAGAAATTAAATATTTTGGACGAAAGCGATAAACATCTCAGAATGAAAAGTAAAGATGTCACATTTCCTTTATCAAAAGAAGATAAACAAACAATTCAACAAATTATCAAACATTTAACATATAGTCAAATTGAGGAGTATGCTGAAAAGTATGATTTAAGACCTGGAATGGGACTTGCTTTCCCACAATTAGGAGACAATAGAAGAATTATTGTCATTGTCCATGAAGTAGATGATGAAGTATTTGATAATTATGTCATGATTAATCCTGTAATTATTTCACATTCAGAAGAAATGATAGCTGCGGAAACAGGAGAAGGATGTTTAAGTGTCAATCGTGATGTGGAAGGACATGTTGCTAGATATGCTCGTGTTACAGTTGAAGGATATGACGAAAAGGGAAATAAAATACGTGTACGGGCACGAGAGGATTTAGCCCTCGCCTTTCAACATGAAATTGACCATTTAGACGGTATTTTATTCTATGACAGAATTAACAAAGATCATCCATTCTACTCAGATGATGAAATTAGATTAATATAATAAAAAGGAGAAAGCTATGAGAACAAGAACAAAATTTGTGCTACTAATCATCATTGCCTGTGCATTATCTATTATTATTTATGAAAGTATTGAAAATGTACAACCAGTGAAAACATCGGAAGATATTTTAATTCACCAAGAAAATTTAGAAAAAGAATTTAAAACAACGGAGGAAAATACAATTGACAATCCCAAAATTGTAGTAAATCCATATGAGATTTCCCCATTAACAGCACTCATCATGTTTGAAACAAAAGATTTAACTGCTCCAACTGTAAAAGTTGTGGGAAAAGACGAACAAACAACTTATGAGAAAACATTTACACCAAATAAAAAACACATCTTACCAATTTATGGATTATACCCTGATAAAAATAATGAAGTCATTATTACATTAAATGGAAAAGATTATACATTCCACATTCAAACAGAACCATTACCAGATAATTTCGCATTACCAACAGATGTTACAGCGGAAAAAGAAGAATTAGATAATGAGTTATATTTTGTAACACCATCTTCAACTGGTTATACTGCTGCTTATGATATTAATGGTGATGTACGTTGGTATTTAACTGAAAATATGATTTGGGATGTTCAGAGATTACAAAATGGTAATATTATGCTAAGTAGTAATCGTTTAATTAATCCACCTTACTATACAACTGGTTTAGTAGAAATGGATTTATTAGGAAAAATATATTATGAATATGTATTACCTGGAGGATATCATCACGATGTATTTGAATTAGAAAATGGAAATTTATTAGTAGCAAGTGATGATTTTGAAAGTGGTACTGTAGAAGATTATGTTGTAGAAATTGAACGAGATACAGGAAATATTATAAAGAAAATCGATTTAAAGGATATTTTACCAATGGATCAAGGTGGAAATCAGATGGCTACAGATTATGATTGGTTCCATAACAATTCTGTTTGGTATGACCGTGCAACCAACTCCATTACCCTATCTGGAAGACATAAAGATGCAGTTGTAAATATCGATTATAATAGTTTAGAAATTAATTGGATTATTGGTAGTCCTGATGGTTGGGGCAAAAAATATCAAAAGTATTTCTTAACACCAACCAATGATGATTTAGAATGGCAATGGGCACAACACGCAGCGATGATTTTACCAAACGGTGATGTATTTATCTTCGATAATGGAAATAACCGTGCTAAGACAAAAGAAGATAGTATTGATGCCAGTGATAATTATTCAAGAGGTGTTATCTATCGTATTAATAAAGTAAATCATACGATTACCCAAGTATGGCAATATGGAAAAGAAAGAGGTAGCGAGTACTACTCTCCATATATTTCTGATGTTGATTATCTAGATGAGAATCACTATTTAATTCACTCTGGTGGAACCAATACAGTAGATGGAAAACCAGGAAATGAACCAGCAGGATTAGAAAATGCCGATTCATTAAGTGCCTATACAACAGAAGTAAAAGATGATGAAGTTATCTTTGAATTGAAGTTACCTACTAACTTATACCGTGCTGAAAAAATGGATTTATATGCGAATAACGTATTTAAACTAGGTGTTGGTAAAAGATTAGGTAGTATGGGTGAAACAGAAAAAGACGGTACAACAAATAGCGTATTATTTGCCCGTAAGATGGATCAAGAATATAAAAAACATGATATTCAAATCACAAAAGAAACAGACCGTTTAGTCGTAACAGGCACCTTTAAAAAAGGAGATAAAGTTGAAGTTATCTTAGATAGTATCTTCGATAAAAAAGCATATCAATTAAGAGTATCAAAACATCCATATACAGCAATGTGTGTTGATGTATTCAACGAAGAAGAAAAGAAAAATGGAATTACTGTTACAAAATATATTAATTCCGAAAACATTCATGGTAAGAAATATATTTATATTAAGATCAATGGCAAAATATATAATACAAATCAATATGTTATATTCTAGTAAGGAGCAATCCTTACTTTTTTTATTTGCAAATCTCCTACTCTCTTTAGTATCACAGATATATTTTATGTATAAAAAAACTAAGAATCAATTGATTCTTAGTCGTAAATACTTTCTTTATCATACTCTAAAATACTACCATCACTTGCTTGTATTTTATAATCATATTCATACTCTGCAAATACAAAATCAACTTCATATACAAGACGACGGTCATCATATTCTTTTTGAATATGTAATCTTTGTACTTCTGCTTCTGTTACTTTAGCATCTGTAAATGCGATATTCTTTGCTTCCTCTTCTGTGATTTCACTGTCTGTACTAGGTGTTGATGGTTCACTCTTATTGGATGATTGACTTTGTTTTTGATAATCTGTTTTAACAATCTTCCCCTTTTTCGCATCTACTTTAAAATCATAATCTTGATTTTGATAATATAGTTCTACCTCGTATAATCCTGTATCCAATTCTAATTCCATCTTTTCAAAAAAGATATCATTTTCTTTAGCATTCATATAATTCGCAATGGTTTCTTTTATTTCATTTTTATTCATATATGTCATACGAAAGTAAATGTAAAATCCTGCTAAAATGGCGAGGATAACAGCAATGATTGCAATTACAATCTTTGTTTGTTTCTTCATATTTCACCTATTATCTTTCTAATCCCATTAATTTTGTCATTTCTTGATATTTTTTCTTTGCTAACTCTCTTGATTTTGCAATTCCCTCATTTAAAATTTGATCTAATTCATCACTCGTTAATAACTCTTGATAACGTGTTTGAATCTTAGTTAATACATCTACGACAACATCTGCAACTTTCTTTTTAAATGTACCGTAGTTAGCACCTTCAAATTCTTTTTCGATATCTTCAATAGAACGATCTGTTAAAGCCGAATAAATATTCATCAAATTAGAAATTCCTGGCTTATTTTCTTCATCAAAATGAACACTCATATCAGAATCTGTTGTAGCTCCCATAATCTTCTTTCTAATTTTCTTTTCATCATCCAAAAGCAAAATAACACCATTTGGATTTTCTTCTGATTTACTCATCTTCTTCGTAGGATTTTTTAAATCTTTAATTTTCGTACCAGTTTCTGAAATCAATGGTTCTGGTACGACAAAGATATCTCCATACATCTTATTAAAACGAATGGCAATATCACGAGCCAGTTCAACATGTTGTTTTTGATCAATTCCAACTGGAACTAAATCAATATCAGCATATAAAATATCTGCAGCCATTAAAATTGGATAAGTAAGTAATCCAACTGAGAAATTCTTATGTTGTTTTGATTTCTCTTTAAATTGAATCATTCTCGTTGCTTCTCCGTGATAAGTTGTACATTCAAGTAACCATGAAATAGCAGGAATAAATTCATTTTCTGATTGTAAATAAATCATATTTTTCTTTGGGTCAATGCCACAAGCAATATAAAGTGCTAAAAAGTCTTTAATTCTTCTTTTTAATTCCTTTGGATCTTGTGGAACGGTAAGAGCATGTAAATCAGCAACAAATAAATAAGATTCATAATTATCTTGTAACTGCTTCATCTGTTTAATTGCTCCAATATAATTTCCTAATGTTAATTCTCCTGTAGGTTTTAAACCTGTTAATATTTTTTTCATGGTATCTCCTCTTTCTATATTGTCATTTTATCACAGATGCATGTGTGGTGCAACACTTCTAAATACATAAAAAAGAACCATACTTGGTTCATTTTAAAAACATATATTTTTTGATTTCTAAAACAAATTTATTACTTTTTGTTTTTCCTTTTTGGATTCCTACTTGATATTTACCAAATTTTTTAATAGAGAATATATCGTTTTCTTTGACAATCATACTACCAGAATATACAACTTCATCCATATAGCGAATCCATTCGTCGTGGAATAATTCTTTTACTTTACTTCGACTATAATTTGTGATTTTACTAACAATACTATCGAGACGATAACTTCCTACTAAAATAGTCATTTCTTCAAATTGAGGACGATAGTGTTCTAAATCATGAAGATGTACTTCTTTTAAGATAATGATATTTCTCCCTACTTGACGAAAATTTTCTAAAATATAATCTCTGTATTTAGAATCTATATACATATAATAACGATCATCATATGTGAGAAAATCACCGAGAATTTTAGAATCAATCTGCAGTGCAAAGAAACTTCCTAATAACATTTGATGCGTAAGTTGGGCATCAGTCATAATTTCTAATAAAGAAATTTTAGGACGATTCTTACTATATATGACACGATCTTGATGACCAAAATAAGAATATACTTGATAAGAAATATGATTCTTATCAAGTAATTGCTTTAATACTTTCTGTTCTTGTAGATTTAAAAAACCACTACTCTTTCCTCTTTCTACCAATTCCATTTGATGTAACAGAGAAATATAATCTTTTTTAAGCATGTTGTCCTTTCATATCTTCTAATTTAACACTAACTAATTTACTCACTCCAGATTCTTGCATCGTAATTCCATATAATACATCTGCATATTCCATCGTTTTCTTTTTATGGGTAATTAAAATAAATTGTGTCTTATTTTTTAATGTTTGAACATATTTTCCAAAGCTATCAACGTTTACCTCATCTAGAGCTGCTTCTACCTCATCTAAGATACAGAATGGTACTGGTCTTGATTTTAAAATAGCAAACAATAAACTAATTGCTGTAAATGTTTTTTCTCCTCCACTTAAAAGACCAATTGTTGTTAGTTTCTTTCCTGGTGGAGAAGCAATAATTTCAATTCCAGTTTCTAGTATATTATCTTTATCTGTCAACTTTAAAGTAGCATCTCCACCTCTGAATAATTCTTGGAATGTTGTTTTAAAGTTTTCCTTTACTACTTCAAATGTCTTCATGAATTCTTCTTTCATGACTGTATCCATTTCATCGATAATTTCTAATAATACTTGAATTGCTTCTTCTAAATCTTCTTTTTGATGCATTAAGAATTCATAACGAGCACTCACTCGATCATATTCTTCAATCGCTCCTAAATTAACTTCACCAAGATCTTTTAATTCACGTTTTAATCTAGAAATCATATCTCTTGCACTCGTAATATCCATTTCTAAATTATAATGATAACTTGCATACTCATAAGTCATACTATAATTTTCTGATAAAGAAGTTAATAAATTATCCAGTTTTACATCCATACGATTTAATTCAATCTCTAAACTTTGAATCTCTTTATTCTTAGATTGGAAAGCACTGTTTTCTTTTTTCAAAGCAAATTCAAAATCATCTAAACTACTCTTTACTTTTAATTGTTCTTGTTTTAAATAATTTTGTTTTGTTTCAATTTCTTCTTTTTTCTTAACAGCTTCATAATACTCATTCATTGTTCTTTCTTCTTCTTCTGATAATGTATTAGAAAGAACTTGTTCTGTTCTACGTAATTCTTCAGAGCCTTGTATTTTTCTTGTTTTTAAATGTTCTAACTTATTCTCTTTTTCATCAATTAATAATGATTTTGATATTTTCTCTTTTTCTTTTAAATAGATTTTATCAGAGAGTGCAGATAAATCTTGATCAATACGATTGATTTCTTCTTCTTTTGTCTGTTTATCATTTTCTAATAAATGTAATGTATTCTTTTCTTGTTCTAAGTCAAACTTATCACGTAATGGATTATTATTATATTTTGTATTACCACCCGTTAAAGCTCCTCCAGGTTGTAATAACTCTCCCGTTAAAGTTACAATACGTAGGCGATGGTGAAATTTCTTCGCAATCTGATTCGCATGGTCTAATGTATCTACAACCACTGTAAGACCTAATAAGTTCTTAAAAATAGCTTCATAGATTGGTGCATAAGAAACTAATTCAGCAGCAATCCCAATAAAACCAGATTCTTTCTTTAAACGAGAAAAGATATCTGCATCCAACTCTTTCTTTTGAATAATATTTAAAGGATAAAAAGTAGCTCTTCCTAAACGATTTCTCTTCAAGTATTCAATGGCTTCTTTCGCTGCATTCTCATGATCGACTACAATGTAATTAGAACCTGCCCCTAATGCCACAGATAAAGCCTCTGTATAGCGTTGTTCTGTCTCCATCAACTTAGATACTGCATCGTGGATTCCATTCAATCTAGGCTCATTTAAAACACTTCTAACAGCAAGTGGTAAAGAAGAAGAGGTATCAATTGCTTCTTCTAAACTTCTAATCTTTCTCTCAGCTTGTTCTATTTTCTGATTTAAAGAACGAATCCCATCATTTTTTTGATTTCTTGTCTTTTGTAACACTTCTTCTTGATGACGTAATTCATGTTCTTCTTTCAATGTACCTTGATACTGTTCTTTTTCGTATTGTAGTTCTTTTTCTAAAACACGAATCTCAGTATCTAATTGGATTGCTTCATCTTTTAATAAAATAGATTGATTTAATAACGCTTGATCATCTACTTCATACTTTTTACGTTCTGTAATCATTTGTTTTTGTCCATTTAATTTTGTAACTAAAGTAGAAGCATCTAATAAATCTCTTTGTACCTTCTCTATTTCTTTTTCTATTTTACTTAAATCATTTTTATATTTCGTAATCGTAGCTTCATTTTGTTGATTACTAGTACGAATAGATAAAATCTCTTCATTTAATGTCTCTAACTTCTGTTTTGAAGTTTCATACTTCGTATGTATTTCACGAATATCATGTGTCATAACAGAAATTTCAACTTGTTCTAATTTTTCTTTCTTTTCTTTATATAAGCAAGCTTTTTCTTTTTGTTCTTTTAATGGTTCTACTTGTACTTTTAATTCATCGATAATATCTTTCACACGTTCCATATTATCATTCGTACGATCTAACTTACGTAATGCTTCTTCTTTTCTTTTTTTATACTTTAATACACCAGCAGCTTCCTCAAAAATAACTCTTCTATCTTCTGGCTTACTAGATAATATTTCTTCAATTTTACCTTGTGAAATAATATTAAAACTCTCTTTTGCTACTCCTGTATCTAACAGTACTTCTGAAATATCTTTCAAACGACAACGTTCTTGATTTAATAAATACTCATTCGTTCCATCTTTATAAACTCTTCTTGTAATAGATACTTCATCATATGGTACATTTAAATAATGATCTTGATTATCAAAAATCAATGTCACAGATGCGACATTCATTGCTTTTCTAGATTTCGATCCAGAGAAAATAACATCAGTCATCTTATCATCCCCACGCAATGATTTAATAGACTGTTCTCCTAATACCCATCTAACCGCATCTACAACATTACTTTTCCCACTTCCATTTGGTCCTACAATTCCAGTAATACCAGGATGAAATTCTAATATTGTCTTATCTGCAAACGACTTAAACCCATGCACAATAATTTGTTTTAAATACATGTTATCACAACCTCACTGTACTAAATAATCTCCAAGTAATTGAACCCCCTGATGAAGAGAATCACGAACAAAATATAACTTATCAAGAATAAAATGTCTTTTCGCACCATTTACTTGAATCCGAATCATAATCCCTTCATTATCTTCGTGAAAAATAACTTTAACATTTTTATAACGTTGATAACGTTTTTGAAACTCCTCTTTTTCTAAAGATAACTCTTCTTTTTTACCATAATATATAATTTCATCTTTCGTCATATAAATACTATCACGGATAAAATAACGCCAATACCCATCGATACTACTAATACGACAAATAATCGTATCTAAACGTTTCTTACCTACTTTTTTACGTAACTTTTTCAGAGGTATCTTCTTATTTTTTTGCTTTTTCCCATCAATTGGCATCGTATCAAAACAATCCAATAAACCACACTCTATAATATCTGGATTGTTTTCTAAAGTCTCTATTACTTTCTGAGACTCTATCCCAATCGCCATAATACTACCTTTTAATTTCTTTGCAATATCATTTATCTTCTTTTCATAAATCATAAGAATTCTCCTCTAATAACTGTTTCAAAGCATAATGAGAAAGTAAAAAACCACAAGTTGCAGGAACCGTCACAATCGTTCCTAGTTTCCCATCTAACTTCACTGGTGATTCTTTACTACATACAACCGGAATCTTTCCTTTTAAACGTTCTTTTTTTACATAATTACGCATTACTTTAGCAATCGGATCATAACTTGTCTTTCTAATATCGATAATTTCTAACTTCGTAGGATCTAATTTATTGGCAGTCCCCATAGATGAGATAAATAAAATATGTTTTTCTAAACACTTCTTAATCAGCAAACATTTCACTATAGTCGTATCACATGCATCCACTACAAAATCAACTGTATTTGTAAATAACATATCCATATTTTCTTCTGTTATTTTTTCTGTTATTTTAGTCACTTTACAAGTTGGCATAATTGTATGAATACGCTCTTCC
>ENA-ORMR01000827-ORMR01000827.1-human-gut-metagenome-genome-assembly--contig:-NODE-827-length-27318-cov-9.475223_pt1 | contig 27318 bp, 25 predicted proteins | sample MGYA00242107_ERZ509003 | MGnify/ENA primary metagenome ERZ509003 (study PRJEB26280, sample SAMEA2338699) | human gut metagenome | biome: human gut; feature: human-associated habitat; material: faeces...
TTGTAAACAGTATCTTCCAATTAGATGTAATCTGAGCTGTCCCATTGATATCTAACTGCTGACTTAATACTGCATATCCAATTCCTAACATTAGAAAGATAGCGATACATAAACTACCTACCAAATAATATTTTCTAGCCTCCGGATTTGTTCTCTTTTTTTCTACTTTTCTCATATACTACTCCTTACCTTTCCTTCATCTTATTACAATTATTCATTTATATAGGCTTTCTGGGTATTTTACATTACATATTTTTACTTTATTTGCTAAACGCAAAAAAGTTGCTTCCACTACGAAAACAACTTTTTAAATACTTCATAATAAGTTAAATTGTAAAAAGAGTATGAGAAATATAGGGTGTTACTTACTAAATGCCCCCCCCCATGGTAACTGATAGCTAACATATTGATTATTTCTCATGTCTATCACCTAGTCTCCTACTGTTTACATTTTAACATGCATTTATTTTAGAGTCAATTAACAATCTCCTAGTGCTAATTTATACTCTACATATTCATCTGTTTCTCTAATTTTCTCAGCAATTAATATATTTGCTCGACAAGTTCTTGTCTGACTTTTTTGACTACTATAACGACTGTTATATTGATTCACAATATCATCTGTATTAATTGAACCTTTTTTTAATTTTAATGTTGTATACCAATAATTCACTCCAAATGTTTCTCCTAAATCACCTTGCATATAAGTCATATATTGATTTGGTAAATATACCGATTTTAAATTAGGAGAATCATAATCATAGTATAAGGAATTGTTTTCTAACATAGTTATATGTTTTAAATTACTTAAATCAATTTCAGGAAAAATTTTATTTCGATAAAAGGCACTACTTCCAATTTCTACAATTGTGTCTGGTAAAACTAACGAAGTAACAGGACTCGGACAAGATGTTCCTCTTGTTTTATCACAGCTAGTAAAAGCATTACTAGAAATTCCTACAATTTTCTTACCATCCATTTCACCTGGCACTACAACATCATTTGGACAATTAGAATTTTCAAACTTATATCTTTTAATACTTGTTTGTTGTTGATATGTCAAATTAGATATGATGTTATTATCTATTAATATTTGTAATAAATCCGTTGACAGTTCATTTAGCCAATTATCAAAAGTTATACCATACACGGATTCTCCTTGACATAATTTAACTATGTCTTCATCTCCAATAGATGTAAAATAAGATACACATTGACTCTCATTTAATTGATAACCTTGCAGAGTCTTTATGGTTTCAGTTTCAAAACATGATTCATCTGTGGTTTTGATTGGGATGATACAATTTTCTTTTGTTTTGATATTATCATCTACTATCACTTGTTTATCATCTAATCCTTTTACTGCACAAAATTGTCCACTCCATATCGCAATTGCAGTTTTACCTTCACTTGTTATTTTTAAACTTCCACTTTTTGGTTTATCCCCTTTATATTGTAATTTTGTATCTGTTGTTAAATCATCTATCTCTAAATCTTGTACATCTCCTACAGTCGACATTACTTGTTCTGCTTGATAATTTTCTCCTGCTTTTATAATACCGTTAGCTGTATCGATAAAAGCATTTTTCTTTGCTTTTGTAATCGTTCCCATGATTAATGGTGTTGCGATTAATGCAATGACTGCTAATATAACAATAACAGCTAATAATTCAATTAAAGTAAAACCTCTTCTTCTCATAACAATATCTCCTATTTTCCTACCTTATAAATTTTATCATATTCTAACTATTATGAAAAGGGGTTTAATATCTCTTTGCAGTATGTTATTTATAGAGGGATAGCTAGGTGTCACTTCCAAATAGATGGGAGGTGAAACTTATGAAATACGAGAAAAAAATTATCTTTACTTTATTACAACTTTTGAAATTCCTCATTATTCTCTTATTTCTAATAATAATAAAAAACACCTAGCATAAGCTAAGTGGCTCAATATAATTGGACACTTGGTAAGTATCCCTCTTTCATTATATGATAATAATGCAGTATTGTAAATAAAAAATATGTCATGCTTGACATCTATTTATTCGTGGTTATAATTATGAAAAACTTACCTTGCTTTTTCTTTGAAAATATTTTCTACATAACAATCAACAATATCTCTTATTTTCTTGACTCATGAATTTTATACATTCTAACTATTATGAAAAGGAGTTTGATATCTCTTCGCAGTATGTTATTTATAGAGGGATAGTTAGGTGTTCACTTCCAAATAGATGGGAGGTGAAGGTTATGAAATACGAGAAAAAAATAATCTTTACTCTATTACAACTTTTGAAATTCCTCATTATTCTCTTATTTCTAATAATAATTAAAAACACCTAGCATAAGCTAAGTGTACACACATAGGTGGACACTTAGTAAGTATCCCTCTTCATTATATGATAATAATACAGTATTGTAAATAAAAAAGATGTCATGTTTGACATCTATTTGTTATTTGTTTGTGGTTGTAATAACGAAAGACTTACCTTTCCTTTCTCTTTGGAAATATCTTCTACATAACAATCAACAATATCTCCTACACTTAAGACTTCACTTGGATGTTTAATATATTTATCTGTTAATTTTGAGATATGAGCAAGTCCATCATTATGTAATCCAATATCGATAAAAGCTCCAAAGTCGACAACATTACGAACCGTACCTTGTAATTTCATTCCTACTTTTAAATCATCTATTTCTAAAATATCACTTTTTAAAAGTGGTTGTGGCATTTCATCTCTTGGATCTAAGTTTGGTTTCTTTAATGAAGCAACTACATCTTCTAATGTATATTGATCTGTATTTAATGTTTCCTGATATTTCGTCATATCTAATTGGTTTAGCTTTTCAATTAATGCTTTTGTTCCAATATCATCACTCGTAAATCCTAAATCTGTTAATAGCGCTAAAGCGATATGATAACTTTCTGGATGGATTGCTGTTTTATCTAGTTTGTTTTCCCCATCAGGAATTCTTAAAAATCCAATTGCTTGTTCATAAGCTTTATCAGAAAGTAATTTTTTCTTTTTAATTTCTTCTCTAGATACAATTTTACCAACTTTTTCACGATATTCAATCATCTTTTGACATGCTTTCTTAGTAAGTCCTGATACATAGCTTAGTAGTGAAAGAGATGCGGTATTGACATTGACACCAACACTATTTACGCATTTTTCAACTACGAAGTCTAATGAATTTGATAATTTTTTTTGACTGACATCATGTTGATATAGACCTACTCCAATTCCTTCTGGTGGTATTTTTACAAGTTCTGCTAATGGGTCTTGTAAACGTCTACCAATACTAACTGCACTTCTTTTTTCGATTGCTAAGTCAGGGAATTCTTCGGCAGCAATCTTAGAAGCACTATAGATAGAAGCACCTGCTTCAGAGACAATTACATATTTACAATTTAAATGATATTCACGAATCATATCAGCACAAAATTTTTCTGATTCACGAGAAGCAGTACCATTACCAATTGCGATAATATCAACATGATATTTTTGAATTAATTTTACCACTGTTTCTTTTGCTTCTTTGATTCTTCCTTCTGTTTTAGAATTTAAAAATGGTTTAATAACTGTAGAATCTAAGTATTTTCCTGTTTTATCAACAACTGCTAATTTACAACCATTGACAAAACCAGGGTCAAATGCGAGAACAACTTGTTCTTTCATAGGTGGTGTTAGAAGTAATGCTTCTAGGTTTTTACCAAAGTTATCGATTGCAGCTTCTTCTCCTTTTTCTGATAGTTCAGAACGGATTTCACGTTCAATCGATGGAGCAATTAATCTTTTATAAGAATCTTCGATTGCTTCTTGGATACATGGTACTACAAATGATTGTGTATTTCTAATCATTTTACTTTCTAAGAAATTGATAATTTCTTGTTTATCTACATCAATTGAAACATTCAATACTTTTTCTTTTTCACCACGGTTTAAAGCTAAAATACGATGTGGTTTAACCCATTTAACGGGTTCTTGATAATCGTAATACATTTCGTATACTTTTCCTTCATCTTCGGCATTTTTCTTAATTTTAGAAGTAATCACTCCATGTTTATAGAAATAATTACGAATCCATTTACGATAAGAAGCATTATCACTTACCCACTCTGCAATAATATATTTAGCTCCTGTAATGGCTTCTTCTGTTGTTTTTACTTTGTCATTTATAAATTTAGTAGCTAAAGCATCTAAACTTCCTTTCATTGGAAATGACATCATCATTTTCGCAAGTGGTTCTAAACCGAGGGCAATGGCTTCTGTCGCTTTTGTTTTTTTCTTTTCTTTATATGGTCGGTATAAATCTTCTACTTCTACTAATTTGGTACAATCCATGATTTTCTTTTTTAATTCATCGGTTAACATACCCTTTTCATCAATTAAACGAATCACATCTTCTTTTCTTTTTAATAAATTATTTTGATATTCGTATATTTCTTCTATTTTTCTAATTTCTTCTTCATTTAAAGCCCCTGTCATTTCTTTACGATAACGAGCAATAAATGGAACTGTATTTCCTTCACTTAATAAAGTTAAAACAGTCTCTACTTGTTTTGTTGTTATATTTAATTCTCGACTCATTGTTTCAATAATTTCTTGATTCATAACTTCACCTTTTCCTTATTTATCTTATCATAATTTTTTGTTTTGAAAAAGAAAAGATGTCTAGTTGACATCTTAATAATATCCTTGTTCTTCTAAGAAATCAATTAAGCTTTCTTGATCTAAATATCCTTCATAAGAAGCGACTACTTTCTTATCTTCTACTACAATTAAAAGTGGTAAAATGTATCCATCTTCTTTGTTTGTAACGGAATTAGATTTCACAAATTTCATTTGTTCATCACTATTTAAATTCTTATGTGTATAGAAGTAAGCTTGTTTATGACTCTCTCTTAAAAGATCTGTTAATACTGGTGTCAATTCTTGTGATACAATTCCATTATCAGCAACATAAATTAATTTACGTGATTCACTTTGATTTAATTCTAAGTATTCATCAAAGTCAATTTTGACAAGTCCACCTTGTAAGTTGTAAACGAAGATACAAATAGCAATGACAGCAATAATAATAACAGAAGTTAAAATCATATAAAAACGATGTGAACGTTTCATTTTCTTTTTTTCTGCTGCACTGATTGGTTGTTCTACTTTTGCTTTCTCCTTTTTTGTGTCTACTGTTTCATTTTTTGCTTTTTTCTGGTCCTTTTTATTCATGTTAAACACTCCTTCGTATTCTATATTTGTATTATAGCATAATTTTTTATTTCTTGTAAAGAATCATTCATTGTCGTGTCAATAAACTATGAAAAAGGACACGATTATCGTGTCTCATTTGTCAACTGATTCATATATGTTAAAAATAACTTTTTTTGTGCTGATGTAACTGGTTCTTCTAAGTTATCTTGAGATATTAAATGATCTAAGAAATTGATCTGCTCCGCATGATAATCACTATATTTAATTGGGTTCATAAGTTCTAATGAACGAATATATTTTCTCATAGCTGGAGAACAAGCTTGGGCAAGTGGAAAAAAATTATGTTGCCAAGTATGTTTTGCTTCTGCAGTCATTTGTCCAGGAAAAATTTCTGTTGTTTGATGTAAATGGTTTACCATATCACAACTATCATACTCTGTAAATAATTCATTTAATATCAATGGATTTCTATCTTGAATCATAAAATATTTCTGTTTTATTCCATCATATACACTTTCCATACAAGAAAGGCCTGTTTTTAGACTTGTATAGAAATACTCTTCTACTTCTACACGTGATTCTATTTGGGTTAGTAAAGCGTGTTTTAATTCATGTAATAAAGCAATATCTGTAACATGTTGTTGATGAATGACAATTAATCTATTTAGTTTTAAATCGCCATTTCTTTTTTCTATGAGGGGAATAAAGCTAGTATGTAGACTATCTTGAAGATAGTCATATACAATAGAAATTGGATATGGATTAAGAGAATATGAATTACCCAATAATAATTCAACACACCTTTCTTTATCCTTCTCTTGTGTATCAGGAAATAACAGCGTAATTTCTTTCATTCTATTTTCAAAAATACGACGATTTTCTTTCCCGTATAATCTAGTAAATTCATCGATAATAATGTTTTCTTTTTCTTTGACATATTGTTGTAAGTTCATAGTTTTCTCCTCTCTTACAAAGATATAAAAAAGGTGTTTTTACACCTCTTTATTTTCAAAATCATTTAAAAAGTCATCGATTGTTAAAATTCTCTCATCGATTTCTTTTAGTGAAATCTTTTTTTCTGGTGTTGTAATGGGAACAATTTCTTCTTGTTCTTCTTCTAATTTTGTTGTAATTACACCAGCACTGAGATATTTTTCTTTGACTGTAGATCCAGTTGAGTATCGATCGGCTACTTTAAATTCGGTTAATTTTTTCATAACGATATCGTCTTTTGTCTTTAAATAAATTTCACTCTTACTTGGAAGTACAAATGTATTTAAGATATAGTATGGATTTGTTTTCACATCTCTTACAATTTGTATTCCACGTCGAGCACGTGACATTTTATCAAATTCTGTTAGTTTTACTCTTTTGGCTGTATTTTTCTTTGTCAGTACTGTTAAGTATTCACTTTTACCATCAAATAAACTTGTTCCAACGACATAGTCATCTTTTAAATTAATCGATTTGACTCCACTACCCTTTGGACCAGTAAATGGAATTTCCGCTACTTCATACCAAAGACCATAACCACGATATGTTGTAACAAAAATATCTTGATAGTTTTCACTAGATACAAAGATTAATTCATCATTTTCTTTTAATTTCATACTTGTCATAGGTTTTGTATAACGTTGTACTTTAAAATCTTTGACATGTGTACGTTTAATCATACCTAGTTTTGTTGCTTGAGTAATCACGATATCAGATTCAAAATCTTTGACGGCAATTGCTCCAATGATACGTTCTCCTTCTTTTAATTTAATGACGTTACTAATATGTTTTCCTAGATCTTTCCATTTTAAATCAGGAATGATATGAACAGGAACATATAGGTAATTACCAAAGTTCGTAAACATTAAAATCGTATCTAATGTATTTAACTTCATGGTATGAGTCACGAAATCTCCTTCTTTTACCGCAGTTGCATCCGTAGATGCTTGATAACTACGAAGAGAGACACGTTTTACATATCCATCATTGGTAATCACAACAATGACATCTTCTTTTGGAATCATAACCGATGTATCAATTTTAATCTCTGTAATCTCTTCTTTTATTTCTGTTAAACGTGGTGTTGCATATCCTTTTTTCACAGCACGTAATTCTTCTTTCATAACACTCTTTAGTTTATCTTCATTAGAGATAATTTCTTCTAAGCGTGCGACTTCTTCTTGTAAATGTTTTAATTCAGATTCTAATTCTGTTACGTCAGTATTTGTTAAACGGTAAAGTTGTAATGTAACAATTGCTTCTGCTTGTTCTTCGGTAAATTCAAATTGTTTTACTAAGTTTAATTTGGCATCACTTTTATTTTTACTGGCACGAATCGTTTTGATTACTTCATCTAAGATAGATAAAGCTCTAATTAAACCTTCTAAAATATGCATTCTCTTTTTGGCAACACGTAATTCAAAGTTTGTTCTTCTTGTAATTACTTCTTTTTCATGAGCAATATAAGCATCTAATATTGGTAATATTCCCACTGTCATTGGACGATGATTAATGATTGCTACCATGTTAAATGTATAAGACACTTGCATATCTGTATTTTTTAATAAATAGTTTAAAACTAATTCTCGATTGGCATCTTTTTTAAAATCGATAGCAATTCTAAGTCCTTCTCTTGATGTTTCATCACGAACTTCTTGAATTCCTTCTATTTTCTTATCAATACGAATTTCATCAATACGACGTACCATATTGGCTTTATTTACTTCGTATGGAATTTCATCAATAATAATTTGTTCTTTTCCTTTTTGTTTTTCAAAATGGATTTTGCTACGGATGATGATCTTTCCACGACCTGTTTCATATGCTTCACGAATTCCTTTTAATCCTTCGACAATACCTCCTGTTGGAAAGTCAGGTCCTTTGACAATTTCCATAATCGTATCTAAACGACAGTTTGGACTATCGATACGTTTGATTGTCGCATCGATGACTTCTCCTAAGTTATGGGTTGGAATATTGGTTGCATATCCCGCACTAATTCCCATTGCTCCATTGACAAGTAATAATGGAAATTTAACGGGAAGTACGGTTGGTTCTAATAAAGTATCATCGTAGTTTGGAACCCATTCTACAGTATCTTTATCGATATCTGTTAATAGTTCATTACTTATTTTAGATAGTCTAGCTTCTGTATAACGCATTGCTGCTGGACTATCTCCATCCATAGAACCATTATTTCCATGCATATCGATATATATCGCATTTTGTTTCCACCATTGACTCATACGTACCATCGCATCGTAAATAGAAGAGTCTCCATGTGGATGGTAAGCTCCCATGATATTTCCTACTGCTTTGGCTGATTTTTTATATGGTTTATCGTATGTATTATGATCACGATACATCGCATATAAAATACGTCTTTGTACTGGCTTTAGACCATCTCTTACATCTGGTAAAGCACGGTATTGAATAATTTCTTTGGAATATTCTCCAAATCGTTCTCCTAATATTTCTTCTAGTGAATATTCATAAATTCGTTTGATTACTTCTTGCATAACTTCACCTACTTTTTATAATGTCTTTACTTTCTCGTAGCACATTCTCGCATCATAAATTGGATAAATATTATCTAATTTATGTTTTTCTATATAATCTGGATAATAGATAATTTGTTCAAAATCACTTGCTCTATACTCCTGCATATCGATTACATTTACATATGTAAAATGATTTGTCCTCGTTAAAAACATCCATCCATAAGATGTTGCATACTCCCCTTTTGGTTTATGATAACCAACATATAAATCAGTCACTAGAACAGCTTTATGTTGTTCTAACTCTTTTAATTTTAAGATATGTTGTTTTAACTCCTGAATCAATAACTTTCTAGTAATCAACAGATCATCTTCACTTGTATAACAAAGTTGGGTCTGCCAGTGTAATTTCTCTTTACGTAGACCAACGATAGATGAACAAATGACTCCACATTCACTTAATGCTTGATACATTTCTGAATAAGTCATTGGTTTTGTATTGTGAATGATATCTTTGACACACTTCTTTTCTGTTTCTTTTACATATATATCATAATTTTTATCTAAGTTATTTTCCAACAATGGATCAGAGATTACCATCTCAGGACTATCATATATTTCTCCTGTTCCAATATTTAAATATTTTCCTTTTAAATCAAAATCTTCGTCATCAAAAAGAGGCATGATAATATCTGTAATTTCTAATTCTAAGATACTTTCACGCATCTTTCCAAAACGATATACATATTCTCTCACACAAGACATAATATAAACTTCTTCTGGTAAGAAATAGAAAGATTCTGGAATTTCAACATAAGGATCAAATCTCATATTTACACCTCTAACTAATTTGGTAATTATCTTGTAGACCAAATTCTACATTTTCTTCAATCCATTCTTTTCTAGGCTCTACTTTATCACCCATTAAAACACGTACTCTTTTTTCTGCTAAAGCAGCATCACTAATATTAATTTTAATTAAACTACGTGTATCTGGATTCATCGTTGTCTCCCATAATTGATCGGCATTCATTTCTCCTAATCCTTTATATCTTTGGGTTTCTGTTTTCTTGCCTTTATATTTTTCTAATACTTGTTTTCGATCATCTTCTGTCCAAGCATAAGAAAGTTCTTTCCCACAAGTAATTTTATATAGTGGTGGCATTGCGATATAAAGTTTTCCCGCTTCAATTAATGGCTTCATATAACGATAGAAGAATGTTAGTAATAGAATTTGAATATGAGAGCCATCGACATCGGCATCGGTCATAATAATTACTTTATCATAGTTAGAATCTTCTACTTCAAAATCACTTCCACAACCAGCACCTACGGTATGGATAATGGTATTGATTTCTTCATTTTTTAAAATATCTTCCATAGTTGCTTTCTCAGAGTTAATTACTTTTCCACGAAGTGGTAAAATAGCTTGAAATTTACGGTCTCTTCCCTGTTTCGCACTACCTCCGGCAGAATCACCCTCGACTAAGAATAATTCGTTTTTCTTTGGATTTTTTGCTTGTGCAGGAGCGAGTTTTCCACTTAAAGCACGTTCTTTGGTATTCTTACTCTTTCCATTACGCGCTTCATCACGAGCTTTTCTAGCAGCTTCACGTACTAATTTACTCTTCACCATTTTATTCAATATTTTAGTTGCAATCTCTTTATTTTCTTCTAAATAAAATTGTAGCTTCTCTGACACAATTCCATCGACAATTGGACGAGCTTCTGGTGTTCCTAATTTACCTTTTGTCTGTCCTTCGAATTGTAATTTATCTTCTGGAATTTGTAAACTAATAATAGCAGTTAAACCTTCTCTAGTATCACTACCCTCTAAATTTTTATCTTTGGCTTTTAAAAAGTTATTTGTTCTCGCATAATCATTAAATACTCTTGTAACTGCTGTTTTAAAACCTACTTCATGAGTTCCACCATCATTTGTTTTTACATTATTTACAAATGATACTAAATTTTCACTGTATTCTTCCGTATATTGAAAAGCAATTTCAACACGAATTCCATCTTTCTCACCCATAAAATGAACTGGCTTATGTAATACTTTTTTATCTTCATTTAAATATTCAACAAAAGCTTCTAAACCATTCGCATAGTGAAATTCACGTTTCTTATTATCTTCTTCATCTTCTACCGTCACTGTTAACCCTTTTAATAAGAAAGCACATTCTTGCATTCTTTCACAAATCGTAGTAAAGGAAAAAGTCGTAGTAGAAAAAATAGTATCATCTGGCATAAAACGGACTGTTGTTCCGGTTTTACTTGTCTTTTCTATTTTCTTTAGTTTTTGATCTACTTTACCCCCATCTTTAAAACGAATAAAGTATTTATATCCATCTCTACAAATTGTTACTTCCATCCATTTACTAAGGGCATTTACAACAGAAGCACCTACTCCATGTAATCCTCCTGATACTTTGTATCCACCCTCTTCAAATTTACCTCCAGCATGTAATACAGTATAAATTACTTCTGGTGTTGATTTTCCTGTATCGTGCATTCCTACAGGAACACCACGTCCACTATCACTTACTTCAATGGAATGATCTTTATGCATGATAATAGAAATTCTATCTCCATATCCATTAATTACTTCATCAATTCCATTATCTACAATTTCCCATACTAAGTGATGTAATCCTCTCTTGTCAGTAGAACCAATATACATACCAGGACGTTTTCTAACTGCTTCTAGTCCTTCTAAAACTTTAATTGAATGTTCATCATATTTTGCCATAATATCACCCTAATACTTTCTATTATAACACATTTCCCTTACTTTCTCCTATTTCAAGATACAGGAAAATCAAAAAAAAAGCAAGTAATACCTTGCATAATAGATAAAGTAAATTCAAAAAAAAGAGAAATCATTTCCTCATCATGCAGGAACTCACTCTATTTTTATCGTAAGTAATTAATAGGAATGTGAAATGGTTAGGTATCCCAATTTTTGTTAAATAGATGGGAGGTGATTTATGAAAGATCATGATTTTACATCATCGATTTTGAAACTCCTTCGAACTATTATCTTATATCAGATTATAAAAATAATTACAAAAAAACCTAACCGTAGTTAGGTAACCCAAAACAAACGGGATGCCTTGCTTAGCATTCCTTTTTTGTGACTTTCATCACTAACAATAGTATAACATAAAACTTTCACATAAGTCATCTATTTATTATTTTTTTTCAGTTTCTTGCAGGAACTTGCGATTTATTTCTTGTAAGTAATTAGTAGGAATGTGAATGGTTAGGCATCCTATTTACAAAGGTAGATGGGAGGTGATTTATGAAAGATTATGATTTCTCATCATCGCTTCTACAACTCCTCCGTACAATCATCTTGTACCAGATTATTAAAATCATATCTAAAAAAAAGCCCTAACCGTAGTTAGGTAATCCGTAACGGGATGCCTTTCTTAGCATTCCTTTTTTGTGATTTTCATCACTAACCATAGTATAACATAAAACTTTCACATAAGTCATCTATTTATTATTTTTTTCAGTTTCTTGCAGGAACTTGCGATTTATTTCTTGTAAGTAATTAGTAGGAATGTGAATGGTTAGGCATCCTATTTACAAAGGTAGATGGGAGGTGATTTATGAAAGATTATGATTTCTCATCATCGCTTCTACAACTCCTCCGTACAATCATCTTGTACCAGATTATTAAAATCATATCTAAAAAAAAGCCCTAACCGTAGTTAGGTAATCCGTAACGGGATGCCTTTCTTAGCATTCCTTTTTTTTGTGATTTTCATCACTAACCATAGTATATCATAGAATTCATAGAAAAACATCGTTTTTTTATATTTATCGTATGAATGTCTAGCATATGACAATTTTTTACCAAAATACATTGAAATAATTTAGATTATTTTATTTGCTTCGATAATATCTTGTAATTCTTGGTAGACGGAATCTACTTTTTCTTTTTCTCCTTCGATTGCTACTACTTTCATAGCTGGAGAGATATAATCATCTATTTCAAATTTTACATGATTCTTTTGATAAACAACACGATTACGTTCTAATACTTTTTTTGTATTTAAATCTAATATATCAATTAATGAAGTAACAAAGTTACGATTATCATCAGTAATCATTAATTCATCTGTTTCTCGACGTACTGTTAACGTCTCATCATTTAAATTATCATCTTTAAAGTTTAATAGTTCAACAGTTTGATTGTCATATGTATTTTTCGTAATTCTTGCCATAATTTTACCACCATTTTTAAATAGTGTTCTTATCTGATGGTATGATTCTACTTTCTCATAATTATGATCAATACAGTATTGAATAAATTCATTCACATCTTTTACTTGAAAACTGTATTCATATTCTTGATTCATATCTATCCACCTCCTAACACATCTTCGATATGAAATAATTCGTATTTGCTTTCTGATAGAAACATGTCTATTCATGAATACAATAAGCAAAAACGAAGAAAAATCAAGTTTATTCTTCTTCGTTTGCGTCTTTTTTCACAAGTACTTCTCTTGGTTTTGATCCATTTGGAGGTCCTACAATTCCTCTTTCTTCTAGTAAATCCATGGCTCTAGCAGCACGGTTATATCCTAGACGGAATCTTCTTTGTAGAAGCGAAGCACTGGCTTTTCCTCCTTGAATGACAAAGTCAACAATCTCATTATAAAGTGGTTCATCATAATCATCTTTTTCTTCTACCATGGTTGTCGCATGTAATTCTTCATCATCCATTGTTAAACTATTATCGTATTTCGCAATCTGTTGTTTAATGACATGGTCGACCACACGTTTAATTTCATCTTCATCGATAAATGTTCCTTGAACACGAATTGGACTAGATTCTCCTTGTGGCAAGAATAACATATCTCCTTTTCCAAGTAGTTTTTCTGCTCCACCCTGATCTAGAATCGTACGAGAATCAATTTGACTAGATACTGCGAAACTAATACGAGATGGAATATTGGCTTTTACAACTCCCGTAATGACATCTGTAGATGGTCTTTGTGTTGCGACAATTAAATGAATTCCTGCAGCACGCGCCATTTGTGTAATACGCATGATAGAATCTTCTACTTCTTTGGCTGCGACTAACATCAAATCCGCTAACTCATCGATAATAACGACAATAAATGGTAATTTATTTTTCTGTTCTTCTTTTGGTCTTCCTTCATTATATTTATCGATATAATTGTTATAACTTGTAATATTCTTTGTTCCACTATCACTAAATACTTCATAACGACGTTCCATTTCGACAACGATTTTTTTCAGTGCGATATTGGCTTTCTTTGGGTCTGTTACAACTGGAGCAAGTAAATGTGGTACTCCATTATACATCGAAAGTTCTACTTTCTTTGGATCCACTAATACGAGTTTTACTTCCTCTGGTTTGGTACGCATTAAAATAGAAATTAAAATACTATTAATACAAACAGATTTACCACTACCAGTTGCTCCCGCTACTAATAAGTGAGGAGTTTTATTAATCTCACAGAAAACAGGTGCTCCCATAACATTCTTTCCTAATGTCACTAACAACTTACTATCTTTTAACTTCGGTGGTACTTTCTCTAAAATTTCTCTTACTGTTACCATCGTTGTTACTTTATTTGGCACTTCAATTCCAATTGTACGCTTTCCTGGAATTGGAGCTTCTATTTTAACATCTTTTACCGCAAGTGCTAAAGCAAGTTCACGGTGAATTCCAAGTATCTTACTTACCTTGGTACCAGCCTTTACATCTAATTCATACTGTGTTACACTTGGTCCAATATTCGCATTGACAATATGTCCTTCAATTCCAAAATCCGTTAACACTTGATTCAATATCTTCTTATTATCCTCAACTGCCACTTCATTTCCCTTTTGGTTCACTGGTTTTGGTTTTGCTAGTAAACTAAGTGGTGGAAAGACATATGGTTTTTGTTTTTTCTCTTCTTTTACTTCTTGTACAATTGGTTGATCTCCATTTAATGGATGTAAATTTTCTCCCAATATTTCTCCTGTTTCCTCATCAATACGAAGATTAGACTCATCTGCCACTGTAACAGATGGTTCTACCTCTTCTTCTTGTTTTTCTAACGCTTCTTTTCTTTCTTTCTCACGTTCAATGGCACGTTGTTTTTTACGTTCTAAACGAGCCTCATTTGTCTTTTCTAATTTTGTTTTCATTGCTTTTATCATATCGGCAATACTAACACCAGTAAATAATACAATACCACAAATAATTAAAGCCCATGCGACAATCTTCGTTCCAGCAACATCAAACAGTGTCACAAACAAAATAGAAACAAGCGCTCCAATTAATCCTCCCCCTTGAATATTCATCATACTCTTTGTAGAAGCCATAAAATTTAACACTGTCTCTTTTAAAATATCAAACCCTTGTAAATCGTTTTTGGTAATATAACTCAAATGAGAGAATACTAAAATACCAATACAAAACACATATAATCCCACTAGTTTTGATGTAAAATAATTCGGTCTTTCTCTTTTTACCATCATATATACACCAACAACAAATACTGCCACTAATAAAAGATTATACCAAGCACCTACTAAGAAAGCAGCAAATGCTCCAATCAATTTTCCAACGGGACCAAATCCCCCTTTACTCCCTGCTCCTAAAATGGCAATTAAAATGAGTAATATACCAATTAACTCGACATGGTAACCAGTTGTCTTTTTCTTATCGTCTTTTCTTTTCTTACGTTTTGCCATTCTTACACTTCCTTTATCCTCTTCATTATAGCATACAATTTCCTCTCGAAACAAGTTACTTTACACCAAAAAAAGCCACTTGGCTTTTCTTTAAAATAATTCTTCCAGTTGTCTTTCTAATAGTTTTAAAACACCCGTTTGATTTGGTAAAACGGTATCTAAATCGCCAAAGGCAACGATATATTTTAAATAGTATTTAAAGTATGGATGACTTTCAAATTGCTGTGCTTCATAATCATAATAGTGTCTACAAAAATGTCTTAATCCCGATAATCTTAAATATTCCATTCTTCCGTATTTCGTTAATAATTCTTCATCGTAGAACTTAAATAATAAGAAATGAATAAATGCGAATATAATAACAAGTAATAAATAACACTCTTTGGTTGTTATCACATATCCAATGACTGGAACTAGTAAAATCACTTGTAAAATCAAATAAGCAAAACGTAGTCCCTTCTTTAAACGACGGTCAACATATTTCCAAATCGTATGTAAATCAAATGGTATTAACAAGAATATCATCGAAATCGCAAAGATTGTCATAATAATTCCCGTAATACTTTCCTTTTCTGGTTGTATCCAACCTACTAAATATCCAATCATTAAGAAGAAGGCAGCAATCATATTCACAAATGCATACTTTTCAAAGGCATTCATAAAATTACCTAAACTCTTATCATAAATACGATTTTTATATAGTGCTTCGGTTGCTAAATCACGAGCAATTCCAAAATCTTGTTTAAAACATGTTTCCGTATCTAAATTTTGATGTACTTTACGAGATAGTTCTGGAATTGTCATCGCATCTCCCTTTTGAAATTGTTCTTTTTGGAATAATACTTTTAAGAACTGATATTCATAACTACTTAAATGTTGATCATTTAAATAGATAATCGTTCCATCAGGACGTATTCCAATATTTCCTCTTTCTTGTAATGTTAAGATTAAAGAAAGAGCAAAATCTTTACTTTTCCCACTAATCATTTTAGAAGCTAATGGTGGTAATACTTTAATATCTGTCTGACTATATGGAACAATTAAATTATCTTTCATCTTTTTTACATAATTACGTTTATAACGAATGCCTTTTAAAAAGATATAAATTAAAGTACTAAAGATAATAAAATATACGAGTGGTAAATTATTTTTATTTTTATTTTCAAACTCAATTTGTGCACGTTTTTGTTGATTATAATCAAAGTTTAAAATATCGTTATCTGCTTTTTCTTTTAAGATGGTTGTATGATCTAATACACTGGTATCAGTAGCTACAATAAAATTAGTTTGGGTTTTACTTTGTAGATGTCTTTGTGTTATTTGATAGGTTCTATCATTTATTTTTTTAATATCAATTGAATTACCTGTTGTATTATCTTTTACATAATATTTATCAATTCCTGATTCCGGTATTTTTACATTTATTTTTAATTGTTCAATATTCGTATTACGTGGTTGAATATTTAAACCAAAAGCAGCTAGCGTCGTATAACGTTTTACAGCTCTACTATCAATCGTATAAGATAATCTCATCGTAAATTTTCGTGTTGTCGGATCAAATAAGATTGTTCTAGCATTTTTATCTTCACGAGAAGTACCAACTGGTTCAACCGTACTTTCTACTCCATCGACATATACTTTCACATCACGAAGACAATCATAACAATTATATCTACGATTCTCTTCTAAACTAATTGGAAAGAAATCTTTTTCTATCGAAGAAATCATAGTATGAGGTTGCACGACAATGTTCTCACTTACCTCTAATAAACCACTTTCCAATAGTTCTACATTCATCTCTTCTTTTTGAATTGTATAATCATACTTCTCCCCTTGTGAAAACCAATAAACTGGAAAAACAACCAGTATTAGGACAAACAGAAGAAATATTCCAATCTTTGGAGCATACTCTCTCATCTTAACACCTTCTTATGATACTTTCATTGTATCATAAAAACATCTATCTAGAAAGAAAAAAAGTGTCTTAGTTGACACTTATAAAATCGAGACTCTCTTCTAATATATTCGAATTTTTTAATACTTCTACCATTTGATCAATTTCTTCTTTGGTATTATAAAAATATAAACTCATACGACAAGTATTTTTAATTCCAATTTCATCGATTAATATTTTCGCACAATGACTACCTGCTCTCACACAGATGTGATAATGATCGAGATAAAGCGCTAAATCTTGCGCAAAGATACCATCGATATTAAATGAAATAATCGCACTATCTGTATCAGGATTATAAATCTGAATACCAGGTACTTCTTTTAGTCGTTTTAAAGCATATTCTTTTAACTTCATTTCATAGGCATGAATCTGATCCATCCCAATTTTCTCTAAATACTCAATGGCAAAACGAGATGCGATAATACCGGCAATCTGAAGTGTTCCTGCTTCAAACAAAGTTGGAACACTCTGATATACTTTAGAACCACTACTAGTAAAAGAAACATTCATTCCTCCACCGTATTTTAATGGTTTCATTTCATTTAATAACTCTAATTTTCCATATAAAATACCTACTCCAGTAGGACCACACATCTTATGTAATGAGAAGACAAAGAAATCAGCATCTAAATCTTGTACATCTGTTTTCTTATGAGGCACACTTTGAGCCCCATCGACTAATACATAAATTCCTCTTTGATGGGCATATTGAATGATTTCTTTCATCGGTCTTACATCGCCAATCACATTTGTCACTTCAGCAATACTAATTACTTTGGTATCCTCTGTGATGACTTCTTTTAAATGTTCTAATGTCACATGTAAATGTTCATCTAAAGGAATATAATCAATGATGATTCCCATCTCTTCTGCTAATTCAAACCAAGGTAATACATTCGAGGCATGTTCTGATTTTGTTAAAACAACATGATCTCCCTTTTTTAATTTATGCTTGAAAAAACCAAAAATAATTTGATTTAAAGAATCCGTTGCATTTTCTGTAAAAATAATTTCTCGTTCTGATTTCGCATTGATAAAACGCTGTACTGTTTCTCTTGTACGATTGATATTCTCATCGACTAATAAGCTATTTTTATAATCACCACGCTCTGCATTGGCTGTATAATTTTTATAATAATCGACAATCGCATCAATCACACAAGTTGGTTTCAATGTCGTAGCACCATTATCAAAGTAAATCAAATCACTTTGTAATATTGGAAAATCCTCACGATTCATATGACACCTCCAATTCTTCTAACTCCTGTTCTATCAATTGTTGATATTGTTTCGTAAATTTGATGTTACCCATTAAGAATTGTCGTATTTCAGATTCTTGTAATTTTGTTTGATTGAGTGCTGTATGAGAACTTACTTTCACATTCTTCTCTTCTTCCGTCACATAATTTGTCTGAATATCTGATAACTGTTGATTGGTAGATACAATTTCCGCATCTTGTTCTAATTTACAACGTTTCATTTGATCTTCTACAATTCCTGACATCGCTAGTTTGATATTTCCTTTATCTAAAGTACAACCACGAAAACAGAAGAAACTTTTCGTATCACTTGCATTGTGATAAACTAACACATGATTGAATTGTCCATCATAAGCAATGGCACTTTCACAAAGAGAAAACTGCGCTTTTGAACCATTTAAATACGCAATATCCCACTTTCTTCCCTGTTGACACTTTGCCATACGATTGACTCTTACTTTGGCATTTTCATGAATACGATATTGATATTGAATTTTCATCTTATCGTGAATATGAATCTCTTCTAAACGCAACGTCTGATTTGGCTCAACATCGATTATAATATTCAATTTACTAGACTTTGTTCCATGATAAATTATTTTTAATGTCGTACTTTTTACAACTGTCATTTTCAATTGATTCACAGCCATAAATTCTGTTCCCTCATCGACAACTAATTTCAGTGCACCATCTAACTTCTTTTTTGTAATAACATCATTTACTACTTCTATTTTATTCACAATCATTCAGTTCTTTCATGATACTCGCACCGCTTCTCTTTATTTTTTGTCTCATGGTCACCAACTCCATCCTTATTTTAACAAAAATATATGAATTTGACCATGTTTCCGTATAATTTCTTTTTATTTTCACATGATAACAAAGGATATTCGCAGATATTCACAACGAGAACTACGGTTCTTTTTTTTCTAGTCTCGTGTTATAATGACAATGGAGGGTATTTATGAACCGAGAAGAACAACAAAAATTAAGCGAATGCATCCGCCTAGCAAAACAAAAAGAACCATATCAAGAGATGACGGATGAAGAACTATCCCATTTATTTTTTGAACATTGTCCAAATGTTTATATTATTAATAGTAATGGAAATGTATTTCACCAAACACTTCCCATTCATCAACATCATTATTTAGGATATCTCAATTATTTAAAATATTTAATGAAACAAGAACCAGATAAACATAAAGATATGTCTTATCTCTTAGATATGGATTTTTCTAATAATCCCAGGGCTGGTGTTCTCGTCACAACCAAACTAGGTAAATATTTTCAAACGCAAGGTGATATTGTCATTCAAACATGGATGAATCCATATGATATGAATACCTATTTCATGAACACCACAACCGATCATATTACTCAAGACCAACAACAAGCATATCAACAAATTTTAGAAGCACATAATATGGATGAGATTGACCCCATTGAAAATGGACGTTTAGGAACATTACGAAAAAAAGAAGTTTCTTTGGAAAAAGAAAACGGAAAACTGTTATAATAAGAATGGAGGTGTTTCATATGGATTGTATTTTTTGTAAAATTGTACAAGGAGAAGTTCCTTCTTATACGATTTATGAAGATGAAATCGTAAAATGTTTTTTAGATGTAAATCCAGATTGTAATGGCCATGTATTAATTATCCCAAAACAACATACATTAGATTTAACAACCATTGATGAGAAAACAATCACCCATATTTACCACGTAGCTCAAGATTTGAAAAAACGTTTAGAAGAACGCTTACATATCAATGGTTTAACCTTAATTCAAAACAATGGTGATGTTCAAGAAGTAAAACATTTCCATCTACATCTAAAACCATATTACAATGAAGAACAAGAATTGAAACCAATTGAAGAAATTTACGAAAAATTAAAATAGCGACTTTAAAAGTCGCTGTTTTTTTGTTCCATACAAGCCTGAATTTGATCAAGGGAAAATCCTTTTTGATATAATTTATTTTTTACATAAATAGCTAATTCTTTACCTTGATACTTTCTTTTCGCACGGGCTAATATTTTCTCGTATTCTTTTTCTAGTAATTCTGTCTCCTCTTCCCATTTCACCTGAGAAAGAACTTCTAAAATATCAGCTTTTAAATATCCAAGAGATACAAACTCAGATACAATTTTCTGTTTTAATTGTTGATTTGAGTAGCGATGATTTTGATCTACTTTTTTTATAATTGCTTTTTGTAATTTTTCAAACATTTCAATCTCACTAATTTCTTTCATCGCTTTTACTCTGTCCTCTAAACCAATGCCATGTTCTTTTAACCCTTGTTCTATTTTCTCTTTTCCATATTTAGAAAGATAAGCTTTATCTCTTACATAAGCACTTGCATATGTATAATCATTCAACAAACCAACACACTTTAATCGTTCTATTAATTGCTCTTCCTCTTCCCTATTCAATTTATATTTCTCTAACCACTTTTTATAATCATGTACACTCATCAGTTTCGTCGTAATCTTCTTTACACTTTTATAATAAATATCTGAACTTCTCGTTTCTTTTAACAATGTTCCTAATAATTCTGCATCGATTTCTTTATGGTATAAAAGATTATATTTAATAATCACATCTTCATAAGTTGTGATAACATCTTTATTTTGTAAAATCAATTGATATTTACTTGCTCCTACTTTTTTAATACGTTCGATTTTCATGTTATCACCTCTATCTCATTATAGCAAACAAACGTTTGTAAGACAACAAAAAAAGTACATAATATGTACTATTTTGTGGTTTCTGTATCATCGTCAGTTGGTTTTTCGAATCCATCAATATGAATTAAGTTTTTGGCAACTTCTTCAAGGGCTCTACCAATATTTTTCGTTGATACATATTCGTTTTCTTTCATTTGATAAAAACTTGTTTCGTCCATCTCTTTGGCTCTTTTAGAAACAATATTTACAAGTAAATATTTTGAGCCAACTTGATTTAACAATTTATCAATTGACGGATATATCATGATTACCCCTCCTAATTTGATTTTAACAACTAATGAATGTTCTTTCAAGTAATTTGCGTTTTTTTGACATTTATTTACAGCTTTATGAAAATAGAACTATCTTTTTTCTCATAACCGAGTTTACGATAGAGATTTTGAGCTTCTATTCTCTGATTGCCACTCGTAAATGTAATATAGGAAATATGATGTGTTTCTTTTAATGCTTCGACATACTTTAACATAGCGGTTGCTACACCATGACGGCGATATCTTTCATCGACACAAATATACATGAGATAGAAATAAAATACTTGTTTATAAATATCATATTGCTTTTGAATCCATATATGTCCAATCACTTGCTTTTCTTGTTTCGCAACAATTACAATATTATGTGTCAAATCAATCGCTTCAAAATTGATATCATCTTTGACTTTAGTCGTGGGAAAACACTGTTTTAAGAGAGAACAAACTGCTTCTTTATCTTGTTTTTGTAGTAATTCAATTATCATATTATGATGCGATCATTTCGTAAATAATCGGTTTTGATTCGACTAGTTGAGATGCGATTTCAAAGCAATTTAAGTAAGTTTGTTCCTCTAATTTTTTCTTATTCTCATATACCTTCATCAATACTTCCCCTTCACGTACATAGTCTCCTACTTTTTTATTCAAAATAATTCCCACTTCATAATCTATCTGATCCTCTACTCTTTCTCTACCTCCACCTAACTCTTTTACAATGCTTCCTAATTGGTCAGCGTGAACTTGTTGAATGTAGCCTGAGGTAGTAGCACATATATTTCTTTCTGGTAGATGATCTGTTTGAGGTAATGTTCCATGTTGGGCTGTTACAAAGTCTAAGAACTTCTGATAGCCTTGACCATTTTGTAAGTTTTCGCGAACTTTTTGCTCTGCTTCAGGAATACTAATGTTGAGTCCTAGATGAACCATGTGGGTTGCTAAAGTGAGTACGAGTTCTTGGAAGTCATTCGCAACTGGTTCTCCTTTTAGGAAAGAAACTGCTTCTTCTACTTCTAAACGATTACCGATGGCTAGTCCCAATGGTTGTTCCATGTTTGATAAGATGCAAATGGTATCTCTTTGATAGTTTTTACCGATATGAATCATAGTATGTGCTAATTTTCTAGCATCTTCTATTGTTTTCATAAGAGCACCATTTCCCACTTTCACATCGATGACGATTTTATCTGCTCCTGATGCGATTTTTTTACTCATAATACTAGAAGCAATCAAAGGAATGCTTTCTGTTGTTCCGGTTACATCACGAAGAGCATAAATCTTTTTATCAGCGGGACATAAGTTTCCTGTCTGACTGGTTAAAGCCATGCCAATCTCATTTACTTCTTTCATGAAATCAGAAAATGTAAGTTTGGTTTGAAAGCCTGGAATCGATTCTAGTTTATCAATGGTTCCACCAGTAATTCCGAGTCCACGGCCACTCATTTTCGCACATTTTACGCCACAACTAGCAACGAGTGGTAATACAGCTAATGTAGTTTTATCGCCAATTCCACCTGTCGAATGTTTATCGACTTTAACTCCCTCAATCCCACTTAAGTCTAATCGATCACCACTGTGAATCATAATATCTGTTAAATCGACGATTTCTTGTTCTTCCATACCACGAATGACAATTGCCATTAATAAAGCACTCATTTGGTAATCAGGAATATTGCCATTGACATATTCCATTATTGCATAGTTCATTTCCTCTTTGGAAAGGACTTGTCCATTTTTCTTTTTCTCTATGATTGCAATCATATTCATACTTATCACCATCTTTATTATATAATAAATTGACAAAAAAAGTACAATCTTTTCACGGATTGTACTATTTATTTAATTTGATTTCAATTAAATCTAGTGTTCTTTTTGGATCTTTTAATAGACGATAGTATAGATGTTTACGTCTTCTCATTTCTAATAAAGTATGCATTTCTTCTTTGGAAAAAGAAACACGGTATGGTTCTCCATCTTCTCCAATATAAGTTTGCATCGTATCTCTTCCCAGTAAATAATCGGTTGTAACCTCTAAAGCACTGGCAATACGGTCCAATTGATTGACTGATGGTGTCTTTTTCCCTAATTCATATCCACAAACAGATACTTTCGTTACTCCTGTTAACTTACCTAGCTTCTCCTGTGATAACCCTTTTTGCTCTCGTAACTCTCTTAATCTGTATCCTAAAAACATGTCCTTTACCCCCGTTATCTATATGTTAATAACATTATAACAAAGCAACTACGTTTATGATTAAAATTAACTTTTAGATAACATTTGCTTGAAATTAACGATTGGTTAATATATAATATAATTATGGGTGAGAGATATGGAAAAATTAAAATTAATGCGTTTAAAACATCAAATTAGTTATCAACAAATGGCCAATCTATTAGATATTAGTAAACCATTTTATTGGCAGATAGAAAACGACCAAAGAAGATTAAGCTATGATATGGCAGTGAAAATCGCTCATATTTTCCAAACGACACCAGATGAATTATTTTTAGATGAGACATTAGAAAAGTTGCAATTAAAAAAGCCTAGTGAATATCACTAGGCCTATTTCAATTCTCTTTTTAATAAGATTTCCATTTGATTGGTAGCGCGAACAGGATCTTTCACAAGATAATTATAAAGTCTTTTATGTCTTTTTATATTATCTAAAATAGATGCATCTAACATAGTAATTCTTCTCGTATATGGTGTTGGTATCTCACGGATTGTAAAATTATCTCTTCCTAATAAATAATTAGGATCGACATCTAACACATCAGCTAATAAAATAAAATTGTCAATCGTCGGTGTTCTTGTCCCTAATTCGTAACCACAAATGGAAACTTTCGTTACTCCAATTAACTTTCCTAATTCTTCTTGAGTAATTCCTTTTTTCATCCTTGATTCTTTGAGCCTTTCACCTATAAACATACTACTACTTCCTTTCGACCAACGTTACCTTCTCGTTAATCATTATAAAAGTTATGTTTTTGAAAAGAAATAAAATTAACTTCTTGATAACACTAGCATGTTTATAAAAAAAGAAGAAATTATTCTTTTTCTTCTTGGCTTCTTTTACTTGATAAAAATGTTACTTTATCGGCAACAATCTCGACGACATTGCGTTTATAATCTTCGTCGAGTTGTATTGTTCGTGACTGAATATGACCACGAATTCCTAATAAATCTCCCTTTTTGACATAGGTGATTGTCTTCTCAGCTACTCCTTCCCAAAGAGTACAATGGATAAAATCCGCATCGTACTCTCCATTGGCATTCTTATAACTACGTGGAACAGCAACTGTAATATTTGTCACTTTCTTCCCACTCTCTGTCTTTCTAAGTTCTGGTTCACGTACCAGTCTACCGACAATGACTGCTTGATTTAACATATTACTCTCTCCTTTCACATTCAATATAGCGAAACAAAAAAAGAAATACAAACGAACTATTTTGTATTTCTTTTTCACTGTCATAACTATTTTTTGAATTCTTTTATCAGAACATTTTGATTGTCTTTAAATTATTTCAAAAATTATAAAGTTACTATTTATGATTTTTTTTCATAGATAATTTCTTCACTGTTTCTCTATTTTCGTGTGATGATTGATATACATCGATTTTACTTGTATAGAAAGCAATTAGTTGCTGATAAAAATAATTAACATCTACTGGTGATTTTAATCCCTTTTTATTAAGTGGTTTCATACTTTCTTGAATCGCATAATATTCTGGTAAGTTATAATTTCTAATATTTTGAATACTTTCAACTGGAAAACAAACACTGTGTTCATCTAATAAGTAAACAAACTCACTATTTGGTTCTGTTTGATAGCCGTAAACAAGTGTTCCAATTTCTTGTTTTTCTGTTGTCCCAACTAATTTCTTACGATAATCTAAGACTTTTTTCGTCGTATTCAAATATTCTTCTAAATATTCTTGCTGTGTTTCTTCTTCATCGATAATAGTACTAATTCTACCATTCGCATCTTCTAACATAACATTTGCTTGAACTTGGAACACAACAACATGTTTTAATAATTCCTTTACTTTTTGTAAATACTCTACATACTTTTTTTCTAACTCGTTAATAAAGTCATATTGTGTAAAATATAAATTTACATATTGGTTCAATTCCTCTGATGGTACATTTAAATTTAATTTTTTAATTCTCTCTGTTTCTAAATCTTCAGCTGGTATAAACCATTGATGATTGACATCGTAGTATACTTGTTGACGATGGTCTACAGCCAATAAAAAAATTGTTTCGCCATTGTGTTTTGTATAAACATATGGTTTTTTACGTGATTCACGTACCATTTCTAAATTAATATCTCTTGAGCCAAAGGAAAATGCACTGATAATTCCCTCTTTTAAAGCTGACCCTCTATTTTTTCTTTTTTCATCATTCATGATAAATCCCTTCCTTACTTTGTGCTAGTGTCTCATCCATCCCCCACCATGCAAGAAGTGCACACTTTCTACGACTTGGTTGTCTTCCAATATCTTCAAAAATAACGGCATTCTCTAATTTTACTGGATCGTATTCTTTTCCATCAATCATATTTTCAAACTCTTTTACAATGTGTTCTGCTTCTGTCGTTGTTTTATTTAATAGTGTTTCAATCATAATCGAAGTAGAAGCAGTACAGACAGCACATGCCTCTCCTTCAAAGCGAATATCTTCTATTCTTCCATCTTTTATTTTCGTCATTAATTTGACTTCATCAATACAAGAGGCATTATTTTGGTGATTCAAAATATAATCATCGGCATCTATAAAGCCTTTATTTTTAGGCTCTCGATAATGCTTCATCATCAGATTTCTTTTCTCTACTGCATCCATAAAATACCTCCTTAGAAGAAAAAGAATGAACTTAGACGCTCATTAATTCTTGTTCTTTTTCTTTTAATTTTGCTTCTATTACTTTATTATATTTGGAAATAAGGTCTTGAACATCACTCTGTCCACCCTTGATATCATCCTCTGTTATATCTAATCTTTTAATTTCATTATTGGCATCTTGTCTGATATTACGAAGAGCAATACGTCCCTCTTCGGCAATTTCACGTACTTGTTTTACATATTCCCTTCTCGTTTCTTCTGTTAGAGCTGGAATATTTAAAATAATGGTCTCTCCATTGTTATTTGGAGTTAATCCAATATTTGCTTCGTAAATACCTTTTTCAATTGCTCCTAAACAAGACTTGTCAAATGGTTTGATTGCTAATTGTCTCGCTTCAGGAATTGATATTTGTGCTAACTGATTTAGAGGAGTTGGTACTCCATAGTAAAGCACTTCTACTTTATTTAAAATTGCTGGATTGGCACGACCAGCTCGTACATTCATAAACTTTTTCTCCATTGCTTCAATGGAATGTTGCATTTTTATTTCCGTTTCTTCTAATATTTTATCAATATCCATAACATCCTCCATAATTTTATTATAACAATCCCTTTTTCGATTGTAAATAGAAAAATTAGTTATTTGTTCTAGTTTTAATATATGTTTTGCGTTTTGAATTATGAATATTCCTCTTCTTTGGAAAATTAAAAAAAATAAAATGTTTTTATTTTCAAGTTCATGATTTTATGTTAAAATGAGCATGGTAATAGTAAGACATCTGGTAATATGTCAAGACAAAAATCACGGAAGTTTTTAAATAATTTCT
>ENA-ORMR01000833-ORMR01000833.1-human-gut-metagenome-genome-assembly--contig:-NODE-833-length-27124-cov-5.223392_pt1 | contig 27124 bp, 17 predicted proteins | sample MGYA00242107_ERZ509003 | MGnify/ENA primary metagenome ERZ509003 (study PRJEB26280, sample SAMEA2338699) | human gut metagenome | biome: human gut; feature: human-associated habitat; material: faeces...
AAATCGTGGAATTCCAATGGATGACAAGGTGAAAAAGTTGCTTCAGATGGCGATTTTGACACATAAAGTGATCAGATCTCGAGAGGTCTTTGCCAAAAAAGCCGATAACTAAGGGATTTATCAGGTCACCTGTGCAAACCAAGGCTTTTTTTTTAATTACATCACACCATATTTTTAATAAATTGGCGATTTTATTTCTAGTTCTTTCATCCAAATAATTGGTTTGCATTTCTGTGTTTAAGGGGTTTATTTTTCTTCTATCACTAAACCCTCCACGAAGCTGAACTTTTAATTCTTTATTCATTTCCAAACAGCTCCTTCATGAGTGTTTTTTCCTCTTTCTCGAGTTCCTTGATTTCCTCATAGATTTCATCGGAATCTTTCGGCTTCACGAACTTGTAGAAAAGGCGGGTGAAAGGTATTTCATATCCTACTTTATCCTTGGAACGATCCATGAATGCATTCGGATTGTAGGGCAAGACATTCTTATAGAAATATTCGTTGATATCTTCTTTCAAGGGTATTGTTTCTGTGTCTGTCTTTCCTTTTTCTGCCACAGGCTTGCCTTTTTTGAGAATCTTGTTTCCATTAGAATCTACTTGCGCGGTTTCGACTGTCACTTTTGTGTATCCGAAATCGGCATCATCAAGAATTTTAGATTCGACAGAAATGTCGCCTTCCGCGTACTCTTTCTCCTCGAATTCGTCATAGGCTTTGACGATCAATGCAATACACTTGTCATCGAGATCGACTCTCTTATTGCCGATATTCTTTCTACGTTTTACATAGCATTTGGAGGCGTCGATAAGTTGAACCTTTCCAAGTCTGTTCAGAGGTTTTGCATTCTTTCCGTCCACAATCCAGATATAGGTGGCAATGCCGGTATTGTAGAAAAGATCAGTCGGAAGCTGGATGATTGCCTCGAGTCTATCATTCTCGATGATGTATCTTCTAATTTCAGATGAACCGCTACCTGCATCCCCAGTGAAAAGGGAGGAGCCGTTCTGAATGATTGCCATTCTTCCGGTGTCTTTCAGCTTTTTGACTCCGTTGAGAAGGAAAAGCATCTGACCATCCGAAATGGCCGGGAGGCCAGGCCCGAATCTCCCATCGTATTCCTTTTCATTGTATTCCTTCTCAACATCCTCTTTTTCTTTCTTCCAATCGATGCCGAAAGGAGGATTTGAGATGATGTAGTCGAATTGGTAGTCCTTGAATTGGTCGTTGCTCAAAGTGTCGCCGAATTTCATGTTATCGGCATCGCCACCTTTGATGAGCATGTCGGCCTTTGCGATGGCGAAGGTTTCTGGGTTAAATTCCTGTCCGAAGCACTTTAGTTCTGCGTTTTTGTTGACGTCTTTAAGGCGTTCATCCAAACAGGCCAGCATCTGGGATGTGTCCATGGCCATGTCATAGGCAGTCTTCGTGCATCCGTGCTCCTCGATTTCCTTTCGCTCTGGGGCGATGAGAATTTCTGTCATTAGGTAGATGATGTCTCTTGCGGTGAAGTGAGCTCCGGCCTGCTCATCATAGGATTCCGAGAATTTTCTGATGAGCTCCTCGAAAATGTATCCCATATCTTGGGAAGTGACTTTGTCGGGCGACATATCGGCCTTTTTTGAATTAAATTCATCGATGATGGTATAAAGGAGGTCGTTTTGCGACATCTTGGAGATTTCCTTGTCAAACTCGAAATTAGAGATGATGTCTTTGACATTGTCGGAGAACCCTTGGAGATAGGCTACGAAATTATCCTTGATGTTGTCAGAATCGGCCTTAAGTTTCTCAAAGTCGAATTTGCTTGTATTATAAAAAGCGTGCTTGGCAGTCTGCTTGAGAATACCATCTCTAGCAATGCCGGTTACGCCTTTCTTGTCAAGTTCTTCGGCTATTTCGACCACGGCCTGCTTTGTATCTTTCAGAGTGTCATCAAAACGCTTGATGACAGTCATTGGCAAAATGACACGTCCGTATTCATGCGGCTTATATTCGCCATATAGGGCAGTGGCTATGTCCCAAATGAGGTTTGCTTTTTCCCGGACGTTTATGTTTGTCTGTTTTTGAAGTTCTTCGATTGTCATATTCATTCCTCCTTATCTGTATATTCATCGATTCTGATTTTGTGCTTCTTGCAAAGCGCGACTATCTTTCTCTTCGATTTGATGGTTGGCTCATGATGTCCCATCTCCCACCGGTTCACCGAAGCAAATGAGACTCCTAATAGCTCGGCAAACTCTGCTTGGGAAAGAATCAGTTTTCTCTCAGTTCCTTGATTAGCTTTGAGTAATTCATTTATTCTGTACTCCTTCCCACTAGAATTCCAAAATTTGATTTCGTTTCAACTGATAACTATTTTATAACAAATCCAGTCTTCTTATGAGAACAAATGGAGAAGATTCAGCTTGAAGTGGCGACGAAAAACAAACGAGACCATAAAATCAGTCGCTCAAAAAGGTAAATGGACACATGCCATGTTCTTTGTGCCATGAAAATGCAAATTCAGTCCATGTTTCTAATCGCTTTTAGCTAATGGCATGTTTAATATTAAAGAGCCTAGGTAAGTTCTAGGTTGTTGTCCTGGAAACGTGATTAGCAACTCACGGCCCGACCAACGCATCAACGGCCTGATTGCTGGGCTGTCTACCTGATTAGGAGAGCAGCTTCTGATAGACTAGCAACGACAAGCTACTCTTTTTCTATAGACAAAGCTTTTTCTAAACATCGGTTAAAAAAACGTTCTGTTCTTTTGAACCTTTCACTTAAGTGCAAATAAAAGACCTCCGATTCTTTCGTATATCGGAGGCTTTCGTTTTTATTTGGTACGGACGACAGGAATTGAACCTGCTCGGATTGCTCCAATGAATCCTAAATCCATTGCGGCTCTTTCTTTCCTTTGGAAGAGCAAAGCGTATCCGATAGGAACAGGACAGAAAATAGCGTATTTGTTTCCAGCCCAAGGTACAAAAAAGAGTGCTAATCAAAAGTGTATCAGCTTTTGCGGACAAGCTGCGGACGGCCATGGCAAGCCTTGTTTTGAGACCTGCTAGATGATGGTGTTTCACCAATCGGAACAGCCTTCGTTCCTGCAAGCTTTATAGCAAAACAAAATGCGAATAAAAAAGCTCAAAGCAAAGATTTCATCGAGCTTTTTTCTACGTAAAGATAGGATTCTATTGGGTTCTATTTAAGAGTTACGGATGCATCTGATTATTCAAAATAAAACTGATAAAGATGACTTCTGTCACCCCAAAGCACTTAAATTATAAAAGGTATAATTTTGAAGATATTTTTGAATAGTTGAATATATTTAAAATGAAATCTGATTAATCAATTTCATGGATTTGCTTGATCATAGATCTTTGTTGTGATCTAATATTCTAAGTTGTTTTGATAGTCACAATTTAAAAGGGGGGTCTCTATGTACGAAATATTTCCTAAATCTTTAAAAGAATTTATTGAGGATACTTCCATCAAGTTACCTCGATTTCAAAGAAAAGCTACATGGGACGAAAAGAAGCGGTTTGAGTTAGCTTTGTCTGTTTTCAAGAACTATCCATTAGGTGCTAGCATTCTTTCTAAAGAAATGGATGAATCAAAGAACATTACAGAATGGTTGTTGGATGGAAGACAAAGACGTGATTCCATAAAGATGATTTATGAAAATCCAGAGAATCTTTATGTTTGGGCAAAGAAGTATTTGCCCATAAAGAACAATGAGAGTATAGATGACCTTCAAAGAAAATTTTGGACCAAGGTTTCTGACTTTATTCAAGAGGACAAGGATGAAAAGCCATCAGTTGTTGAATGCGAATCTGGTTTTTCTTTCGATGGGTCTGTTCCCTCTGAAGATGAAAATGAAAATGAAAGTAAGATTAATGAAAAAGACGTTGTCAACGACCAAGAAGAACTTGCGACTTTGCTTGATATATTAAAAATAGCATTCACTTATAAAAACAAATATCAGACGGGTTTAACCTCTTCGTTTGATTTTAAGGACTATTTTACTGGAAAATCATATATTTCAGCGCTTTGTGGAGATGACAGAAGAGTTCGTTCAGACAAAATAAGAAAATTTCTTCAAGAATATAAAGCAAATAATAAAGACACTTACAAGGAATACAAGACCTTTATTAGCTATTTGGATGAACGCTTCGATTGGGCAAAAGAAACATCTAAGACAAAACTTGAGGAATCTTTAAAAGCAGAATGGCAAAATCGTCAGTTGAAAATAATAGAAGATTACGATCGAATTGATTTCATTTTTATGAATCGAAAAGTCGCTATCATAGAGACCCATGATATTACATCAACGGATTCTCAAAAAATCTTCAATTTGATTAATACTGGCGGAACTCAGTTAACTGCTAGTGAGATTTTGTCAGCAAAACCAAAATGGAATGCTCCAATTAAGCCACCATCAGAAAAATATGAAAAAGCAATAACGAAATTATATAGCTCTTTGGATTTAGGAAATTGCAGCCCCAAAGATAAAGTCAAATGGGATATACCAGCTGCTTGCACCTATTATTTCGACGATGATTTTGACAGTGGATTTTCTTTGTTCTTTAAATTTAAAAGTGGTGATTCCAATGAAGTGGCAAAGCGAATTACTATAGGCTTTAAACTTTTATCTGGTTTACTAGGTGATGGTGTGAAGAAGGAAGATATTGATAACCTCTCAGGAAAGATGGAGTGGGATAATCTTGAAGAAACAATGGGCGATATCAAAAGGTTCTTTGACTCCTTTAAATCTAATATATATTTAGGTGTTTTACATTCCTGGGGAAAATCATTATCTGACATTGTTTCGGATACTCCTACTTTAAATTATCTTGCTTTGCTTTTCCGCAGTTGGAAGCGCCTTGGAAAACCATTTGGGTACACGACACAAAACAAGAAAGTTTATGATAAGAATACTTTTATCGAGCTCGACAAAATTATCTTTGGATATTTGAACAATCAGTGGAAAGGGTCTAGCGATTCGACAATACAGACAAATATTCAAAATTTTGAAAAGGGTATAGGATATGATTCAGAAGGCCTATTCGAATCTGTCACTTCTGATAACTGGCGCAATTTATTACAAGGCATTTTTGAAAACAACTCCTTGAATAATAAACCTATTCAAAAAGGCGTTTTGGCTCCATTGGTCTATTACTATAATTGCATAAAGCAATTAAAGGGTTATGGTGAAGAACAACCTGGTCAAATAGATCATATAATTCCGCAGGCTTCTTGGAAATCAAGCAGTCTTCCGAATAAGGATACTGTTCAGAACAACGCTTTTAATCTTGCGTTATTACCAAGTAATTTGAACAAAGCTAAGAGCGATAGTCGATTAAATGAATTGGGACATGATAGTACCATTGAACATGGTGTGTCTGATTTTGAAGAAGTTAAAATCGATGACTTTCCGAAGTATTCTGATGTAGGAAATTATCTTGATTTGAAGAAACTTCGTGAGGGCTTGTACTATGAAGCTTTTGGAGAAAAGCGTAATAAAATTTTATACAATGCTTAGTCTGGCCTATTTGTTTGAAAGGCCATCGTTTCATTAAGATTGGCTTTTGATTTTTGCTGAAAACTTTTGTAATTATCGACTTCTTTAGCAAACTTTAATTGCTTGTAGTCTAGTATTAGATTCTTATGATACGGAGAGCGTAAGGAAATAAAACTCCTCTATATAAAGAGGTCTTTATGAAGTACGAATACAAAGTTTTGCACGAATCTAATTATAAGATTCTAGAATCTGACCTTAATCTCTGGGGAGAACAAGGCTGGAAACTTATTAACGTTGTTTGGGATAACGATAATTCATTATACATAGCTACTCTAATTCGGAAAAGAGAATTGTAGATTAAATGCTATAATAGAGTGAATGTTACTGATATAGGGAGCTTTTTATGGATTCAGAACAGCAGCCAAAAAAAGTCGGATTGCTTGGTTTTCTTCAAATGTCGATGGGCAGTCAATTTGTGATTCCAGTATACCAGCGAAATTACACATGGACCGCAAATAAAGAAGTTAAACAATACTTTGAAGATCTTGAAAATGTTTTGAATGGCAAATATGCCAAACATTTTTTAGGCATCTTAATTTATTTGGATACACCGATCGACTACTCCTCACGAGAATTTTCTGTTATTGATGGTCAGCAGAGATTGACTACTACTTTTCTTATTTTGTATGCAATTAAATATCTAATGCTCGACCACGGGATGAATGCCGAAGCGGAAAAATTAGAGCATCAGTTTCTGATCAATCAATTTTCGTCAGACAAGTTAAAGCTCAAATTAAAACCTTTAGTTGCCGACGACGAAGTCTATCAAAAAATAGTGACAGGTAAATTTGATGAGATAGTTTCAAAGGGATCTAATGTTCTTAAAAATTTCGAATGGATCAAGGAAAGGCTGATTGAACTGCTTAAACAATATAGTTTCAACGAAATTCTGATGGCTTTAGATAAGCTTTATGTTGTATGTGTCCCTGTGACAAAGAATGATAGTCCACAAAAAATATTCGAAAGCATTAACTCTACTGGCGCTAAATTGTCTGCATCCGACTTGATCCGAAACTTCATTCTTATGGATATTCCAAGTGATATTCAAGAGAACCTTTATGACCAATACTGGAAGAAAATAGAGGATAACTTAACTTCAGATTCTAAAAAAATCGAATCTTTTTTTAGAATGTTCTTAGCAACAAAGCTAATGTATCTCCCAAACACCAGTGTGATTTATTCTACTTTTAAAGACTGGTTTTTTGGACAAATCCAAGCGAATCAAAATGTTGAAGATGTTTTAAAAGAGATTGTAAAATTTTCGAAATATTACTACTCAATTTACACCAAGCCAATAGTTGAAGTTGATTCAGCAATCCGTGAATCAATTAAGGATTTTCGACGCAATCTTTCTGAAATGCCAGCCCCACTTTTAATGGCGGTGTATGACTTGTATTTATCGGTGGATGAAGAGGGCAAGCAATTGGTTTCAGGACAACAATTCAGTGAAATCATCGATTTAATCAACGTTTATCTGATTAGAAGAGCGATTTGCGCTTTGGATACAAGCGATATCACCCGTCTCTTCCCAGTTGTGTTGAAAGAAATTTTAGCTGAATGCAACGGTACCTTCACCAATATCGTGGCAATATCAAAGAAGTATTTAATAAACAAGCAAAGAGGGAAGTCGGCCGCTATGCCGACCGACGAAGAGGTTAGAAACTATTTGAAGTCAGCTAACGTTTACAACAATCGTTTTACTTTAAGAATTGTGTTCGACAAGATGGAGACCGCAAATAACCCTGCTCCGGTTGACTTATCTAAACTTAGTGTTGAGCATTTAATGCCTCAGACCCCTACAAAATTGTGGCTCGATGCTTTGGGAATTGATGCAGAAACATACGAAAAGAATCTACATCGTTTCGGCAATCTTACGCTTGCAACAAAACACGATAACAGCAAAATGGGAAACAAACTCTGGGAATATAAAAAAGAAATCCTATCTGATACCGCACATTTGACGTTAAACCAAGAAATTCTAAAGCATGAGAAATGGACATTAAAAGAGATTGACGAGCGTAACGATAAATTAATTGACGAATTTATCAGCCTTTATCCGTATTTGTCTGCTCCAGAAAGTGTAATCGCAAAACATATTATCACAATAGCAAGTGACGAAGTATCTGCGAGTGCGATTCTATATGAAGAGGACGGCAGCGTCGAAATTTCAGAAAATTCAGAAATTTCAAAGTATGGTGATGAGACACCAGAATGGTGTGTTGATTGGTTAGCTTCTTTGGTCGAGGAAGGCATAGTAAAAAAGACGGATAACGGCGCTATTTTTGTAAGACAATATATGGTCCAGGCACAAAAGAAAAATGCAACTGGGCTTTCAGCTGCTGCTGGATTAATTCTTGGGGGCAGTAGAAATGGATGGGAATACTGGTTAAATGAAGACGGCAAAGCCTTAAACTCTGATCAGGAATTAAAAAAGAGATTAAGCGAAAAGAAATAGTGGAAAAATGTTAGAATAATAATGACCGATTTAGAATGGCTCCTAGATGGCACTAAGTCACGGTGTTGCCCGGCATTCAAGTACCTATGGGCCGTAATAGATAGCTATACGAAGCTTGAGGCATCGAGTAGGTTATCCCTTATCCTTAAAAAGGGGTTTTCTTTTTATTTTTTAACAACTAAAAATCACAAAATATTCAAATTTAGCGATGCAATAAATTTTTGAGTAAATTTGCATCCGTTAGATAATCAATATGGTAAAATATAAACATGAACATTCTTAATTATCAGGGCAATAAAACTAAACTGCTCAAATTCATAAATCAATATTGTAAGAGCTACATACAGGACGGAAAGGCTGTACTGGACATTTTTTCAGGTGGCGGAGCTGTGTGCTCAGATTTTGCTAAATCTTATGTGACTTATGCAAACGACCTCGAACCCTATTCTTCTCAAATTTCAAAAGCCTTTATCTGTAAACCACAATACTGTGATTTCGATGAAACCTTTTATTGTAAATTTGAGTCGGCATTTAAGGGACAATCATCCAAGTTGATAAAAGCCTACGAGTCTTTTGTGGAAGAAGAAAAACTAATACTTAAATCTAAATCGGCTGAAGCGTTAATCAATTTTTATCAACGAGTCCCAACGTTTTGGAATCATTTAACCTCCCCACTCCTAAAACAAAAAATTACTTCATCCGCCATTGTTAATCGTGCCGAAAAATATTGCTTATTTACACTCTTGTATCCCACTTCTTATTTCAGCCTTATGCAGACTATTGAAATTGATGCATTAAGACGCGCAATCGATGAAACAGACCAAAAATACAATACCGCCTATTTAAATACCTGTTTGTTCCATGCGATGAATATGACCGTTTTTTCAAAGGACGGGCACATGGCACAACCTTTGAATCTGGAGAAAAACACAGCACGCGGCTTTAAACGTAAATCACTTTCGATTAGTGATATCTTTTTTGAACAATTAAAGCATTATCAGGATTTGCCTGATGTTTATAGCGAGCAGAATCTCGTTTTCAACAAAGATTTTGTCCAACTTTTGAACTCCAATGACCCCAATTTGGCTAACGTCGGCTTTATTTATGCCGATCCTCCATATACGGATATGCAATATTCTCGTTACTACCACCTATTGAATATTGCATTTGAATATCAATTTTCGGAGCCGACCGTTATTAAAGGAAAATACAGCAGCGGACTATATTTGTCTGATAGAAATCAATCAAAGATTAGTGAGCGAAGATCCTTTTTAAAAACGATGACAATACTATTTGATTATTGTGTGGAGAATCATATAAACTTGGCAATTTCCTTCGGCTATCCAGATGTCGTTGATAACGAAAAGACAAATCGTTATCTTACCTCAATTGATGAACTGACTAATGCAGCAGCAAAAGCCTTTGGTAGTAATAACATAACATTAAAAGGGCAGCAGTATCAGCATTCAAACCAAAGAAAATCGAACAAGAAGAAAGTCATAGAATATCTAATTCTTTGCAGAGGAGACAACAATGCCAGATAACAGTGTATTAGCCATTAAAAAGCGTCTTGAAAATTGCACTCCATCCAAGAATAACCCAATATATAATTCACATATTTATTGGTCGCAAAAGGCATATAACGTCACCGATATTATCATTCAAGAACTTTCGTCTGAGGGTGATACTGTGTTTGATCCTTTCATGGGGTCAGGGGTTACGGTTATCGAATCTGTATCCGATAGCGCAAAGCGGAATGCGATTGGTGTGGATATTAACGAAGTCCCTTTGTTTATTGTTCAAACTGCAATCGGCCATCGTGACTCAAAAAAGGTTGTGTCACTAATTAAGGAATTCGTAAAAGAATCGCATCAGTTACTTGACGAACGATACTCTACTATTTTGGAAAACGGAAACACCGGAACCATTAGTAGCGTTGTTTTTGATATCGTCGATGGGAAATATCTCTTGAAATCAATCAAAGGGAAAAACAACGCCACAGGCAAAAAATTCTCCAAGATTCCTGATGAATTAGATGCACAAAAGATGCAAGAAAAGTCAGTGATAGAAAATATTCATGATTATACACTGATGGAAGACTCTAAGTTGGCAGTTAGACAAGGCGAAAAGATTTCTGAAATTTTTACACCCAGAAATTTTGCTTGCCTGGATAAATTAATTGGCCTTTTCAAAGAAGAAAAATACAAGCCTGCTTATCAAGAGCTTCGATATGTTCTGCTTTCGATGATTCACTTATGCAAAATCACCGACTTACACTCTAACTCACAATGGCCTTTATGGATCCCAAACAAAAATTGTGTGGAAAAGAACGTTTTGAATATTTTGGATCGTAGGTCAAACTTGACAATAAAGGAAATCCAATTCGCTACATCTAAATACAAAAAGGCAACTTTACAGAAATCTCCTAATTCTTTTAAAGGGACTTCTAATTTTTGCTTATTCCAAAAGGGAATCCAAGACATCAATAAAGAAGATATCCCTGATGAATCCGTGGATTTAATTATTACCGACCCACCTTATCTAGGCCAGGTCGCATATAGTGAATACATGCAACTATATGAACCGTTTTTAGGGTTCAATATTAATTACGACGATGAAATCGTTGTTTCATCAGCACCAAGTCGAGAAAAGTCCACTAAAGGGTATTTTGATTTGATGAATTCAGCTTTCTCCATTTGTGGCAAAAAACTAAAAAAAGGAAAGTTCATGTGCATGTATTTCCATGATTGCAAGTTGCCTGTTTGGGACAAACTGATTACTTCGCTTTCAGCCAACGGTTTCCGCTTCCTAACTCAAGTTCATATTGAAAAATCTCTAACAGTCAAAAACATCATTTCACCTAAAAAATCACTTAATGGTGATGCGCTTTTGTTTTTCGTTAAAGATATGTTGACTCCAAACGAAAAAGTCGGCAAAGAAACATTAGAAGAAATAACCGCCAATGTAATCGCGGAGGCAAAGCACATGATTTCTCAAAGCGAATCAGGACTATCAACGCCTGAGCTTTACGATAATGGATTGATGGAATTCATTATTCACAACGGATGGCTTCATCCACTTTCAAAGAAATACAATTCGCTTGTAGACATATTTGAGCGCTTTTTCTTCTGGGACGAATCAAATGCAAAATGGCAGATCACCGCTCCAAGAAAATAGGGGCTGTTAAGAAATGAAAAATCTTAACGGCTTTTTTTTAAAAAAAGGCCCGTTTCTAGTGAAAAACGAGCTTAATGTACAATGTTCTTGCTTAGGGAGGTGTTGTACATGCCTTATTTTACTATTGGAAAAACGTTTTTGCTTCCCTCCTTCAGCATTTCCCTTGAGGAAAGGCAAAAGCTCGACGCGTTTTTAGAAATTCTAGAGGATTCCGGAATAGGCCCGATAATAGAAAAATGCACAAAGAAAAACTATTGTGCAGGGAGGAAACCATATAACCCTTACCGTTTGTTCGCCTCCATAATCTACGGCTTCGCAAAATATTCTGGAAGCATAAGGAAGATTGAGGAAAGCCTGAACTATTGACCTGTGCTTCATCTATCTGATGGAGCGAGGGAAGCCGTCCTACGCAACGATATCCTCATTTTTTAACAACGTAGTTGTTCCTAACCAGCAAGAGATGTTTTCAAAGATAATTGCCTCGGTCATAGAACGCTTTGACATAAATATAGACGACGTGTTTTGGGATGGCACGAAATTCGAGGCAAACGCCAACAAGTTTAAGTATGTGTGGAAACCGACAACCTTCCACGCAAAGCTGAATGCAAAGGTCAAGGACTTACTTTGCAGCTACGTTCAGCTCCCTAGTTCAAAAAACAGCTTCACGTCAAAGAAGATAGCCGAGCACCTGAATTCGTTAATTGCGGCAACAAGGGAAATGGGGTTTGACTCGGCGGTGGTAAAACGAGGAAAGGGCCATGCCATGGCGCCCATAACCAAGGACATCAACAAACTTAAGGCATATCTTGGCAAAGCGCTTAACTATGAGGAAAAAGAGGAGATATGCGGCGAGAGAAACTCCTATTACAAGACGGACAAAGACGCCACCGCGGTGTGCTTGAAAGAGGATTACTATTTTGGGCTGGGAAGTAACATGCACGCCGGCTACAACGTCCAACTCATGGTCAGTAAAGGGATAATCGTCGCCTATCACGTCGGCCAGAAGCGCAACGACTTCTACGAATTCATACCGACGATCGAGGCTTTTCACGAAAACTACGGATTCTATCCCAAGAGGCTGTGCGCCGACGCGGGCTACGGGTTGCTTTCAAACTATCGATACCTGAAAAAGCACGGCATCGGGAATTTCGTCAAATACGGCATGTGGAGGCAGGACATGTCCGGAAACAGCCTCGATTGCTACAAATTCAACAGCGACCACCAATGGTTTGCCTAAATGGCAAATTTGCAAGGGAGGAAAGTTGCTTTAACAGCAGGCACGCAAGAGCCAAAAGTAATAAGTACTACATCATCGATAATTGCCGCAGGTGCAAATACAAGGTGCTTTGTTTTACGCCGATCAAAAGCAAGAAGGCGTTCGTCAGGGTTTTCGAAACGAACAAGGAAATGTATCTGTTCAAGCAAGAGGCCAGGGAGAACCTCCTGTCGATAAATGGCATAGAGATGAGAGTCAGCAGAAGCTCGCAAGTCGAAGGAACTTTTGGGATTATCAAGCAAGATATGGACTACGAAAGAATAAGGAGGAGAGGCCTTGGGAAAGTATCTGCGGAGATCATGCTGGTCTCGCTGGGTTATGTCTTCAGAAAGGTTTTTGGCCTTTTGTCCGGGAAGGGAAGCATCGATTATTGGCTGGCTCCCGAAGATTTGATGCCGGAGAAAATCCCCGAATTAAACATAGATAAGATGTTGCGCAAAAAGAAGAGGGTGAAAGGCAAAAACGAGGCATTAAGAAGAGCTTACAAGAGGCCAAGAAGAAAAACGAAGCATTTCTTAACAACATAGCTGTTATCGAAAAAGCAAATACAAAACTCGGCAAAAAAAGCTGTTAAGATTTTTTCATTTCTTAATAGCCCCTTTTTCGACGGTAAGAGATTTTTTTGATACTTTTGTGATAAGATTTAAGGTATGAAACAGAAAATAACAGAGCAAACAAAAGAAAAGGTCGATAGAGTTTTTGAAACAATCGAGGAAAAAGATCGTAATATTCCTAAATTTTTGAAGGTTTTTAATTTTCAAGGGCAGAAATCTCCGATTATAGCTTCGAAGATGATCGAAGGGCTTACTAACCCGGATGATGTAGTCTTAGATCCGTTTTTTGGCACCGGTGCCTTTGTTATTGGTGCAAGAAAAGTTGGGCGAAAAGCCGTTGGTATTGAACTAGACAACTACACCTATAACTTTGTTAGGATGCTATTAACTAGAATTGATGAAGATAAATACAAATCTTTATTCAATCAATTATCTTCAAAGGTTATGGGCTCAGTTATGAGTTTATATGAAACTGAAGTCGACGGCGAAAAAAATTACATCCACAAACTCCACTTTGACCCGAAAGATCAAGAATACTATCGTCCAAAGAATCATCGCGACATTGTGAATGGCGAAAATATCATGCTCGAATTTGCCACTTCCAAGGGCAAAAAAACAAAGAAATTTGATAAATTCGACGAAGAAAAGCTAAAAGAATGTGAAGCCCTGGATACCAGCCGTTTCCCTCATCACAAGCTTATCGAAAACAGCAGAATAAACATTACTGCATCTTCTGGAGCCGACCGGTATGACAGAAATTTCAACAATAGAGAAAAATATGCACTATTAACGATTCAAGATGGAATATTGAGCCTTCCAAAATCAATTGAAAGAGATGCCCTTGAACTTGTGTTAGCGGCTTCTATTGCTCTTTCCAAAATTTCTCAATATGGAGACGGTACAAATTACTTATATCACGTTGTGCCATACACGGCGCAGGAGCGCAATGTCTGGACATTATTTGTGTCAAAGGTCGAAGAAGTTTTGAAATATAAAGAACAATTATCTTCTATTCTCGTTTCTTCAGTTTCCGAAGGAAGTCCAATTGAACTAATCGAAGGGGATTACAAGACATATCTTAATTCCACTAATCGAGTTTTTGATTGCATTTATACAGACCCTCCATATTCTGACCAAGTTGCTTATTTAGAAAGATCACAATATTTTAGAGATTGGCTGCGTATCTTTTATGATTCCAAAGAATACACTCTATCGGATGAAATGTTAGAGAAGGAGATCGTTGTTTCAAACGCTCCTACGAGACCTGGCAAAACGCTTGAAACATATTTATTGGACATCAACGATATGTTTGAGACCCTTTCAAAGCACATTAAAGATAATGGCTTCTTGGTATTGACGCTAAAACTCGGCCAAAATAAATACTTTAAAATTTTGACTGACTTTATCAATTCGGCTAGGCGTAATGGGTTTGAATTTGTTGGAAATTACGAAATTGATCAGACCGACCCGACCATTAGACGTCAAGCGGCATACCTTTCAACAATTATGAAACAGGTAATTGTCGTTTTCCAAAAGTTGCCTAGCGATAAAGGCTATTGGTTCATTAATGCACAAAACATGGAACAATGGACCATTAAAAATGTTTATGAACAAATTGAAGCTTCTTCAGAAAAATACATTGATATTTCTACTTCATTAAATGACCTATCATTAAGAGCGTCCGAACAACTAGGCATCGTTCTTAAAACATCTGATTTAGAGAAAGCAGCTTCAGTCATTAGAGATAATTTCTATGTCTCAAAACACAACATTCATCTAGATTCGAATGAACTTTATCTTGGACTAGAAGACTCAAATTCTTTGTTAATCAAACTTTACGATATAATCCCTGTTATTATTAAGAAATTGCTAAGAACAAATGGCTCTTTCTGCAAAGATGACCTTTATGCTGAAATCGGTTATTTGCTTTTCGATGGCGATACTGCCCTGTTCAAATATCTGAACGACAACGAGGATTGCAAAAATCATATCAACAATTTGTTAAATAACTATTGTGAGGTTCTTGATAACAAATATGTATTGCGTCAAGCTCATAACATTCATGATAAGAGCGCTATCGATATTTCAACATTAGATGGCTACGAGCTTGAACAATTAATGAAAGAACTACTACAAGCCGAAGGATATGTCGATGTCATAAAAACTGGAAAAGCTGGTGATAGAGGTGTCGATTTGATTGCAACGCAAAAGCTTGCAAATGGTTCTACCCAAAAAGTTATCTTCCAATGTAAACGTTGGATTGGAAATGTTGGTTCAACCCCCATTCAAAGGCTTCATTCCATGATGACTCTTGACTCCAAGTCAATAAAACGTGCAGTTTGTGTAACTACATCTACTTACACTAAAGAGGCAAGAGAGGTGGCAAAAATGACTGGCGTTGAACTGATCAATGGATCCGATTTACTTTCTAAGTTACAAAAATATTTCGGGGATAAGTACTATCACGGTGCATTGCAATTGGTGGAATCCGAAAATAATCTGAAGCCCCGTTTTGCCGAAGCTGCGAAAAGAGTTCGCTAAAAATGGAAAACTTATTTGATTACGCGCCGAAAGAACTTACACAAGACGGTTTCATCCGATGGGTATGCGCAAACTACAGGGAGCCAGAGCTCAAAGAACTAGCCAAAGACTTCATTCTTTTCTTAACTGACGGGAAGGTAGACATAGACAATCCGGAATTCCGTTTTCTGAACACGTGGTCCCAAGTGAGCCACATGGACCTTGGCTGCGATTTCTTCTATGCGGAAAGCGACAGGTATTCGAGGCATTACCTCGTCATCGAGGACAAGACGACCAGTTGGGAACACAACCAATTGAAAACCTATAACAAGGTTTTGCAGCGATGGGACGCGCCACACAAAAGGGAACGCGCCATCAAGGTTTTCTACAAGACTTCCCCTTCGGACGAAGAAGAAATTGCCAGGGTCAAAGACGCCGGATGGCGCATGTTCCAATTGCCTGAAATCGTCGACTTTTGGGGAAAATATAAGTCTCACCCAAACCTCATCGTTTCGTCGTATGCCAAGCACATCCTTAAGATAGGCAAGTCCTCGGAAATGGTCACCATGCCGTCGACCAATGATCTCATAGCCTGGTACTCCTACATGAAAAAGATCCTTTTGCCGCGTCTTGCGAATGATGTCGAGGGTGCGCAGTTCAACGTTGGGACGACTCGATACGGATACGTGTACTTCAACGCCTACCCCAAGGGGCGCCGCGATGACTTTACGCCATATTTGGAAATCCGCAGCCGCGACCTTCTCGGAGGCAGATTCGTCGGGAGGATCTTGAAATACGAGAAAAATATCGACGTTAAATCTTTGGATTCCCTTCGCCAAACAATCAGCAAAAATGGCGGAGAGATCTTCAAGGCAAATTGGGGCCACAAAAGGATGCAGCAAGCTGGCACGACAGCGATAAGGGGCACCAAACTGTCATCTACGTCGGAAGAAGCCTTGATTAGCTCGATTGAGGCTGCCACTCGAGCCTATCTGAAGATTGTCGCAATTTGGGATAAGTCTGTGATGAAGTAGGGGAAAGCCCTAGGAAAAGCAAAGCAAAGGTATTATGGATTTTGAGGCCATACCACCTTTGCTTTGCTTTTCCAGATTTACTTCGATAAGTTCTCCGGCAATTGCCTCAATTTCTTTTTGGGTCAACGGTTCGGCTTCGACTACTTTTGGAATTTCTTCAACAGCCTCCATTACATTTGAGTTGGTGCGGATGACAGGACTTGAACCTGCATGGAGTTCTCAAATAGATCCTAAATCCTTCTTCTCAAGCTTTTCACCATCGACAATTATGTCGCCACTTGTCTAGCAATCCAATCCGCCCAATATGTTCAAGAGCGTGGTCTTGCCAGACCCGCTCTTTCCACACAAAAGAACCAGCCCCTTGCTTGGCAGGACAAGATTAAGATTCTTCCATGCCTTGAAATTCCTATGGCTTTTGGTCCTATAGACCTTGGTGAGATTTTTTATTTGAATCATACTCTATATATGCACCCAATAAACAACAAATTCCTTCATCTATTCAATTATATAACATTATTCAAATAGTAAATCTGAAACAAATATCGTTTATTAGTAAATCATGTCCTCATAGTTTGTATTGAATAATAGTATTCTTATATATCAATATTCAAATTTCCCAGTTTCTTCATTTCTAGGGATTGCTAAATATCCTTTACTATCAGTTATGCTTGTTTCATCAATAATAAAATATATAGTTATATTTATTCTTTCACTATAAAGTGATATTTTATAAGTACATTAAATCCTTAATATTTAACAACTTAGAAAGATATATCAGCAAATATAATGAGGAAATATAAAATGAACATCTTATGTTGTATTAACAAGAAGTATTTCAAGAATCTATGTCTTGTTATATTTTCTTTGGTAAAGAAAAATAAAGATTCTTATATAAATCTTTATATAGGTTCAGGTAACTTCACCAATATAAAAGACAAATATGAATGTGTCACTAAAGAACAAGTAGAATTTCTAAATAAAGAATTAAAGAAATACAATTCTTTAAATGAAGTTTATCTAGTAAATATAGATGACTATCCGTCTATTCATAACGAGATAGAGAAATCTTTTGCATCAAAAACTAAATTCTCACCATATGCATTGATAAGATTGTATGTGAATAAACTAAATATTTTAAAAGATCTAGATAGAATTCTCTATTTAGATACAGACATGGCTGTAAATGGAAATATAACTTCTCTTTATGAGACTCCATTTGATGGAAAACTTATGGCTGCAAGTAAAGATATTCTAGATAAAAATAAACCTGATGATAGAAATCCAAACATCAATTCTGGAATGTTGCTTTTAAACATGGAAGAATTATCTAAGACCGATCTTTTAGAAAAGACTATAGCTTTGATGAATTCAAAGCTATATCTGACTCCAGATCAAACAGCTTTGAATAAAATATTTAAGAATAAGATTAAGTATGTCAGTTACAAATACAATTGGCAGAATAGAAAAGGACCTCTTCCTAAAGATGTCGTCATCAGGCACTACAACGGAATATTCGTATGGTTTCCTTATCCACACTTCTTCCATGGCTTACCTACCGATGACAACTTAAAAAGATTCTATAGACAAAGGAAAGAACATGATTTCGATGATACTATAGAATTAGTAAAAGAATATAAGAAAAACAATCCTAACTTATTCTAATGTTTATTTTTGTTCTTCTTTCTAATTCTAAAGAATTCAAACACAATAACCAGAGCAATAAATATGCATCCTATAGCGGATGAAACTATGATGATAATTCTATTTACTCTTTTTTTGTCAGTATCATAATCATCAGGCTTATTATCATTGCCGTTGTTTTTGTGATCATCATCATTTGAAGAATCATTAGATTGATTCTTCTCTTTCACTTCTATGGTGATGATATAGCTAGATTCATTACCATCTGAATCTTTTACTTTATATTCAACATTATATGTTCCGACTTTATCTTTATCAAACGATGTATTCATAGATACATTGTTTGAATTTGATTCTATTTGATAGTCTTCACTATCAAATATAGATATAAGCTCATATAAATCTATATCATCTCCCTTACTTATTGAATAATATTTACTTGAAGAAGTTATAGTGGGTGACCCGCCACAATAAATTCTTTTGATAAGATTGTCGAATTCAATTCTGTCATCTTCTTTTAGATAGCCGTAGATTTGAACAACTTTATTCTTCTCAATCAAGTCTAGTCTCTTATTAGATAAAGTCTCATCATCAATATCTTTCTGATAATTCCTTAATTCAGCTATCCATGTATTCTTTATCACTTCATATAAAACTTCTTTAGTATCGAAATTTGAATAATTCAAAAGATTGAGTCCATCTTCTGTTACTTCATATTCTATATTCTTATCAGTAGTCTTATATGCCTCTATAGGATTATTTGATCCTAAAGAAACTGAATAGACATTCACATACTGAGGTCTTTCAGTATAAATAGATATTTTATAACCATATTCTAAGTCAATTGAGACTGAAGGCACATTAGAAGTAGCAAAGTACTCATTACCTTTAACAGACCATTGTTTAACAACATTATCATCCAAGTCTTTTATAGTAACTGAAACAAACACAACATCAGGCTTATTCTTCCATTCATCAGTCTGATTTCCTAAATTAGCCCCACCTAACGAAACTGTGCCTTTCTTGTTGTTTTCACTCAATGTTAATGTGAATCCAAAAGTATTATAAACACCTGTAATTCCAAGCTTTGTTTGGTGATAAAACAAACTTTCAATTTTCGTATATGAATGGAAAAGTGTATTCTCGCCTTCCTTCAAATAAAGAGATTCTACTTCCTTACTATCATATCCGATGACAGCAGGGAACTCTATCTCATAATCACCATGTTTTAATCCTTTAAACAAAATGAAATTAGATTCAATAACTTTAGTTTCTATCAATCGACCATTCTTTTTTATTCCTATCTTTTTACCTATTATCAAGGAGTCATCATCTATTTCTATTTTCAAAGACAATGATGAATCTGAATTCATAAATGAACTCAGTTCATCTTCATCTACTAAGCTATATTTTAAAGAAGTAGAATTAATTAATTTATAAGAGTTTAATTCATCAGTGTCTAAAACATCACCTAGTATGACATAGGAATTTGAATCTTGAGATAATACATAGCGTCTCACATTAGGTGTTACATCCAACTTCCATGCATCTAAATACGGAAGTATATCAGCCTTGTATTCCTTCAAAAAGAACAAAGCATATACATCCGTTACCTTGAAATAAGTAGGACCGTATTTAAAAGCTAATGATCTATAGAAAGAAAATAGTTTTCCATAAGTCTTTTCACCTTCAAAAGAATTGAAGAAATTAACCAGGAAATACAATTTCTCATTTACATTTGTATATGTTCCTTCATCGTTTTGGAATATATACTGACCATTCAATCTTTTCTTATTGAAGTCATCTTCCTTAATAGATAAGTCACCCAACCAATTGGCTGAGTCTTTATATAATGACTTATCATTTTGAATATAATATGCCAAAACATTATTGCCTGTTTCATTGAAACAAAGATTTACTCCACCACCTACTCCTCTTCCAAAATAGCCTTGATATCCATGGGCCAATTCATGCAATGTTCCCCATCCATATGAAAAGAAAGCCGATATAGATGTCTGGTTAGCAACAGCAATAAAATCCCAGTTGTAATATGCACCAGCCCCGGCATATCCTTTATCTGCTACCGCCACATATTTAGTTCTATAATTTCTGTTAGTTTCATCCGACCAATCAAATACAAGACCAGCCATTTGGTCCATTCTATTTATAACATTCAAATAGTAATCCAAAGCATCATCCAATGTATCAAATGCTTTTTTCTTCTCTGTCATTCCATAGTTAGTCAGTTTATCTATGTCTTCAAAAGGAGCTACAAACATGATAGCTTCGCTATCGATGACAGCAAAACTATTTTTGCTGTCATTCCATCCAGACTTGAACTGACCTTCATCATCCTTGTAATGATAGTAATCCAGAGGTTTTACAGAATTGTCATATTTGATTTCAATTTTAAAAGTCTTATCGATGTCTTCCGTCGATAATCTCGGTGAAGTTAATAAAGGAACACAATCATAAGATATTGAGTTTCTGATATTGGTTATATATTGATATTCGTTATTTGATTTAATATCCAATATGCTATTTTGAGCTCTAGTATTAGTAAAACAAGTAACGGTCATATTAGAATCAAAACCAGTATCTATGTTTTTGATTGAAAGAGATGAATTAGCTGGTAGATAGACACCCAACATTTGTCTATCACCTTTATTGCACCTCTCCATTCCAGTCATAGACATGTTATTCATCTTCGGAATTGAATATATAGTCCTGACAATATCAAATTTTCCACCAGTTTCATCATTCACATGAACCGGAACATTCAATTCAACTGTATTGCCGTCTTTATCGCTAACTTCATAAGTGAGTCTATAATCACCCGGGATTGTAGGATTCACATCGTTATAAGTACATTGTATATAAGGAGTTAAGTCACCATCCTCATAGTCTTTAGCAAAGACTCTAAATCTAGAATCTTTGATAGAAAAAGATTCGACTGAATCTTTATCTATAGTTATTTCAGTCGCACCATAAAAGATAGGGATATTAGTATTTGAATTTATATTTATATCTTTATTTAAATCAAATGAATAGACATTAATATTGATTGAACTCAAAGAAATCAATAAGGCTTGGCTTAATAAAAACAATCTAATCATAATTACTATCAATCCTATGTATTTAAGGTTATAAACTATTTATCTTTATTATTGCTTCTATGAATTTTAAGCGACATACAAGCAATAAATAAAACTATTGCAATAGCTATGATACACCAAAACAAAGATTCATATCCATATATTTGTAAAGGACTTTGAATAGAATCATAATAAGCATTATTCGGCTCTTGTGAATAATAATAGAAACCTTCTGGTCTTGTATTTCCATACATAGAAAACATCAAGAAATAATTAGATAAGTTGATAAAGCAAGAGCAGTAAAGAATTGTTGTGATAATCAAGGATAAGATTATAGGAATAACATCAATCGTTATTTGATCAACAAAATATGTCGATTCATCCAATCCATTGTATTTAAAAAAATCATAGGTACTATTAGTCCATTTTTTAATACCTCTATTACTCACAATCAAATAAATTATAAGAATTAGAGTTAAGCCACCACAAAGAGAAGAAAACAAAATAAACTTATTATCTCCTTCTCCTAAATGGAATTTTATGAGATCTTTATTAAAAGAAATACCTCCATCCTTTTTATTTTCAACAATATTTCTTATCGTTTGCTTGTCAGCTAACAAATAATAAAAATTATTAGATATTATATTTTTTCCGGAATACAGCAAAGAGATATATCTATATGTATCTAAAGACATGGAATTAATTCCATCTCCATCTTCGGTTGTTGTAATTGATGAAAGACTAGCATTTTCATTATCGACATTTGTCGAGATAGAAATAGGAGTTCCTTTCTTATAATTACCAATTTTAATATGAAATCCATCGCTATTATCTATGACTAAATCATTGTGATAATTGAAATTGTTTACCAATGATAAATTGATGTTATTATCTACAACACTTGAATTCATAATAGAATACAGATTCCCTGAATTTAACTTTATCGTTGAAAATCCACCATTGATCATTATTTGTTTATAAGTATTAGAAGTCATAACTAAAAATGAATCATCTTTCTTATCAAAAGCACTTCTTACTTCAATATAATCCGGACATTGATCATCTTCCATCACGGCAGTCTCAATTCTTTTACTATTTAGATATAAAGAATTATCAAACAGGTAAGATGATGTATTAGTGAAATAGAATACATCATCTTTAAGATTACTTTCATTTGATGTTAAAAAATTATATTTTTTAAAATCATATCCTAAAATAAACTCATCATTAATTTTTCTAGAAAAGATGAAACTCGATGTTTCATACATATGATTATCGTTTAATTCTTCAATAGAATAATCTAAATTAGTATCGTCATTAAAAGATAATCTATGATACTCAAATGGATCTCTTTCTAACACATCTCCGCTATATATTCGATTGAGACTACTAGTTGTTTTATTGCTTACAGATAATCCAAACAAAATAAATATTGCTAAAATCAAAAGTGACTTTATAGTAAAATCCAATTTATGATTATTTAAATAAGATTTAAACAAAACAAATGGATTTTTATTTTGTTTCACCTCACAATAATTGATTTTTGATGGTTCACTTTCAATATGATTGTTTTCAATTATAGTTTTCTCTTCAGCAAAAAGTATGAGAACATTCGGCTTTATGTCTTCTAACTCGGCTGAATGATCGACCACAATTACTAAATGATTCTTTGATAAATTCAATAAAATAGCTTTTAATTGTTTTCTAGATTCTTGATCTATAGAACTGAAAGGTTCATCTAATACATATATCGGTTTTTCTACACACAAGCATGAAATTATCTCAGCTTTTTGTCTTTCACCACCGCTCATTAGATCGATATCCTTATCCATGAAACTATTAAAATTTAATTCCTTAGCTAATAGATTTGCTTTCTCTATTTCTTCTTTATTTCTTTTTAAAATCTTTAAATTCTTTTTCAATGAATACTCATATATCAAAGAAGACCTTTGTCCGGCATATGAATAGAGAGAGAAGACATATCGTCTTCTTTTTTTCAAACTCATATCATAGATATTCTTGCCAAGCAATTTCACTGACCCACTATCAGCTTTTCTAAATCCCATAATAACATCTAAAAGCGTGCTTTTACCACAACCACTTTTTCCCTTGATGAGACATATTCCTTCAGAGCATGAAAAAGATATATTTTCAAATAATATCCTACTTTTTAATTTGATAGATATTGAATTGATTTCAATTAAATTCATTTATGCTTCCTTTGTCTTTCTTTTAAAGAATACCAAAATTGTACTACAAAATTTGACTATAATACTCAAATTAAAGAGGGGTTTTAAAAATGAAATACAAATTTATCAAAATTCTTTTAGCTACACTTTCTTTCAATACATTCCTTGGAAATTACAGTTATTCATATTTCCAAAAGCATGATAGCTCAACAATAAAGCAAGAATTAAAGAAGTCTTATTCTAATTCATCAGACTTCAAATTGATTGCCAGTTTTTCTGAGCCTCATATAAATAATTCTAAGAAAACTTGTTATTACTATTACAATGCCGATGTTTATTCTTGTCCTTTCACTAGTGTATCAAATTTAATTTTAATCAATGTTAACTCAACATTCGTTCCTGGCAATGTTCCTGTTGAAAATGGAGATTCATCATATAATAAAGATCATCATCTAAAAAACGGATATATACATATACTACCCCACAAAATTTCCGAGGGTTCTAATACAAGTCCTTCATTTGTAATAAAAGATGCTTGGCCAAAAAGTTCGACTTCTAAAGTTTCTATAACAACCTCTTTTGGAGGAACATATAATTTCAGCTCTACTCTTTCTGCCGGTATTTCAATGGGCAGTGGTGCTTATATAGAAGGTGACTTAACTCATGGCTTATCTTTATCCTATAGCAAGTCAACTAGTGAAACAAAAGATGATCCCATGTTATCTCAACAATTGAGTAGTAATGGAAAAGAGGAACAATTTAGTTTTGAATACCATATAGAAGGTACAAATAGTTATAACCTCAATACCTATACCTTATTGGAAGTCAAGAAAGATGCAATAGGATTCAATAAAGAAAGCATTGTCTTTGAAGTCGATGCATATTTAAGAACTGTATCTTGGCATAATACTTGGTGGGAGGGACATGATGAAATTAGCGATTCACTTATTTTCTATGCCAACCTAGGTCACTATCCTTCCAATCCAAAATTTATAGATTAATTCATATGAAACTAGAAATAAATAATATAAGCAAATCATATGAAAACAAACCTGTTTTTTCTAACTTATCCTTTACTTTTGAATCTGATAACTTATATCTTTTAAAAGGAAAAAACGGAGCTGGTAAAAGTACCTTACTAAATATATTAAGTGGAAATGACTTAAATTATTCTGGTAAATTATTATTAGATGGAATTGAAATAAATAAGAAAAATAATATTTCTTATACTGACGAATACATTAATTATTTCACACAAGACAGTGTTGTTTTTGATGACATGACTTGTTTGGATAATATTTTACTGCCTTACCCTAATAAAGATAAAAACAGAGCGACTGAATTGCTGAATGAATTAGGCCTTTCAAAATGTGTCGATCAGAATGCTTCTAATTTATCTTATGGAGAAAAGCAAAGATTAGCCTTGGCTAGAGGTCTTTATAATCTAAAGCCTATAATGTTGTTTGATGAAATAACATCAAATCTAGATTTAGACAGCATAAAAATAATTATGAATATGATTTTCAATCTAACAAAAGATCATATCATCATATTCATAACACATGATGAATCAATAGACTATTTACCATCCAATTACAATCTAATTAAATTAGAAAACAACAAACTGAATCTTATTGATTCTAAAACAAATAATATAGTAAATAAAAATATGTTTTCTAATTCATCAGTCAAGGAAAACCCATCTTTAATTAAAGAAATTGCTTCTTCATTAAAAATTAACAAACCTTTATATATATTTACTTTTTTAACCTTAGATAATGATACTGAAATTCCTGACTATTGGGAAGATTCTTATTTTTATTTTTAATTATATTTACAGCATTATCAATTGTTTTTGGTGGATTCTACAACACATATAATATAGATAACCGAGAAAACATAGCCTTTGATAATTATCTCAATTCAACTCCAGCAATATATATAGAAGATCAAGATTGGATTAACAAAGATAGAATAGACGATAATTCATTATTCTATGTCGTATCAACAAATCCAAAGGATTTGCTCTACGAATATGATGAGATGAGAAACTCAATAGTATCATTATCTGGAATATTATCAATTCCTAGCAATGATAATTATGATGATTATGGTGTTCATTTATCTTTGGATGAATCAGGAAATATTATAGGTCGATACCCAAAAGCAAATAATGAACTAATTGTTTCTAAGGACACATATAATGCATTTATATCCGCCTTTGAAAAAATAGGATTATCCAAATCCAAGGCTGTAAATAAACTATTCAATGACAATTTTGATTCTTATAAAATTGTAGGTGTATATGATCCTGTTTTGTATGATGGATACGAATATCATAAAAACGCAGGATTTAGCGAAGCTATTGTATCTTATAATTTTATGATTAATACTGGATTTACTATCAAAGAAAATGATAGCAATTTCGAATCAGGCTATGTGATAAAAAATACAATAAGCAATAGAAAACTAGTATCCAAATCGGATATCAACAGTATTTTCTTAATGCTAGAAGAAGAGACTGATAAAAACTCATCAGGATTTGATACATCAGCTAATATCAATTCAAAAGGGGAATACCCATATAAAGGATTTGATAGTTATCAATCGTGGAATATGTTAATGTGGGCTTCATTTGCATTAATTTCAGTTTATATGTTGATAATTATTATTTCATTCTATAACAAGAATAAACGAATATTCTTATTATTGAGAATATCAGGAATGTCTAGAGATAGGCAAATCAAAAATAACCTTTTAACCTTTTCCTCAATAATTATATCTAGTTTATTGATAGGATTTGGGCTTGGAAGTCTTGTTGGATTTATAATAGCAAAGTCATTAGAAACTGTCTTTTATCCAGCTGTATCATTATTTAATTATTATTATTTAACTTATTTGATTCCTATGATTATAATTCTTGTCTCAGTATTATTATTCTATCTTGTTTTATCCAAGCAGCTTTCTCCAAAAGATTTAAGTAAAAGACTAAACGAAATAAAGCACAAATGATTATTTCTTGTTTCTTCCTAGAGGCATTTCAATATAATCACATACAAATGTATCATATGATTTTAAATACTTTTTAGCTGAATTTAATATCTCTTTTTCATCAGTATCTTCTGGGAACAATAATCCTTCTCTTGTATGTTTTAACATATAACAAAACGCACTGTAAACCCCTGCACTGACCTGAAGAATAGTAGCAGTAGTATTTAAGCCTTTGCAATCTAGATAGTTTCCAAAATATCTTGTTTTAAATCTAAGGCCCTGTAAGATTATTCCTACAGATTCATCACCTTTTATGATTTCAGACTTTTTTATTATATGGAATTTAGTAGGGTTGTTATATTTGATATTCTCCAATGATTTCATCGCATATTCACAAGGTGAATATACGAAATGAATAGTCGGAGAATAATGCTTATAAGTAAGTATATCCCTAATAGAAAATATCTCTTCATGGGTTGAGATATGACCATGAACAACTCCTTGGGGGGATATAATATCTTCTTTATACTCAAATCCAGCCTTATAAAGACTTAAGACCAAATTCTTGTAATCCGACAAGGGGCTGTTGCAAAATCCTGATCCAAAATCAGGTGAGCAGCAGCTCCTTTTCT
>ENA-ORMR01000834-ORMR01000834.1-human-gut-metagenome-genome-assembly--contig:-NODE-834-length-27101-cov-40.848111_pt1 | contig 27101 bp, 25 predicted proteins | sample MGYA00242107_ERZ509003 | MGnify/ENA primary metagenome ERZ509003 (study PRJEB26280, sample SAMEA2338699) | human gut metagenome | biome: human gut; feature: human-associated habitat; material: faeces...
ATACTGCGAAAGTGGAAAAGTAGGTAACCGCCCCCTATCCGAGCCCGGAAGGCCAACAGGCCCTCCGGGCTCTTTTTTTGTGACTGACTTTTTCCCGGCTGAAGCCGGGGAGCGGGGACAAAAATAGGTGGCGCTTTTTGAGGGCGCCACCTCGTGGGTGGAGAGGGGGATAGTGCTTTTATTTTAGGTGGAAGGTGGTGAGGATGGCTTTGTGGTCGGTGGGCCATGGTGTGACCGGGGTGGTGATGGGATCGTGCGGGGTGCTGTCGGCGATTTCTCCGCAGAGGATGTCTTTTGCCGGTCCCAGGATTGATACGCTCTGAAGCTCGATGCGCGGGTCGGGATGATAGTAGATGAAGTCGATGCGGTCGCGTTCGTCTTTGTCGGGTACCCATACGAGTTTTTTCAGTTCGGTATCGGTGTTGCCGGCCGGGAAGGTGAATCCGGGGTTTTTCACCGCGTCCGGGTAGTGCTGACGGAAGGTATCGATGTAGCCGGCCTGCTGGAGCATTAGGGAGCAGTCCCAGTTGACTACGAGTCCGTTGTGGTCGCGGATATTTCGGGTATCCTGCTGCCAGTCGAGATGCGACGGTTCGTTGAAGTCGCCACCAAGTATCACTATGCTGTTGGCGGCTGTTTCGGCGGCCGCATCCATGAGTATGTTTGCGATACCTTCTTCGCGGAATGATATGCGGTTTGCTTCGAGGACCGAGTCGGCATCGCTGACGGGTGAGGGGAGTTTCTTCCATGTTGTTCCGCTGTAGCCGCGTGGCATGTAGCATTCGTAGTGGGTCCAGTCGAGGTGGATGGAGTAGAGGGCCACGCGCCGGTCGCCTACGCGGATTCCGGCTTTGCAAACGGGCAGTGGGCGGGAATTGTCATCGAGCCTAAAGCAAGAATCGCAGTCTTCTATGCGATATTTCGATATTATGCCCATACTCTGATCGAGGGTATCGCAGTAGTATGTTTTGCCGCGTTCGGCGAGCTCTGTGCAAAGGAAGGGCAGGAACTGACTGCGCGGACCGACGGTTTCGCACAGGAATACGATGTCGGGGTCGCTGCTGTCGATAACGTCGATTATGGCTCTTTCGCCGTCGGGAATGTTGGTGCCCTGCATCCATAGATTCATCTGCAGAACCTTCAGAGTCTCGCTCCGGGCTATAAATGATGCGCCCGCTATGGCTGTGGCAAAGATGCACGTGCGTAGTATTTTCATAGTGTATAAGGAAAAATAAAGCCCGGCACAGGCCGGGCTTGTATGTGTTGAATGAAGGATGAATTACATGTTCATGCCGCCGTCGACCTGGATAACCTGACCGGTTACATAGCTCGAGAGGTCGGAAGCGAGGAATGTTGCCACATTAGCGATGTCTTCGACCTGACCGCCGCGGCGCAGAGGAATTTTTTTCTTCCATTCTTCGCGGACTGCGTCGGGGAGCTGGGCCGTCATGGCAGTCTCTATGAAGCCGGGGGCGATTGCGTTGGCGCGGATGCCACGCGAGCCGACTTCCTGTGCGATACTCTTGGCAAGAGCGATAAGGCCTGCCTTGGAAGCGGCATAGTTGGCCTGGCCGGCGTTGCCGTGAACACCGACAACAGATGCCATGTTGATGATAGAGCCGCTGCGCTGACGCATCATGATGGGAAGAACGGCGTTGATGAAGTTGAACGCGCTCTTGAGGTTGACGTTGATCACGGCATCCCACTGAGCTTCGGTCATACGCATCATGAGGCCGTCTTTGGTAATGCCGGCGTTGTTGACGAGGATGTCGATGGTGCCGAAGTCGGCGAGAACCTGAGCCACGACTTCTTTGGTCTGGTTGAAGTCGGCAGCGTTCGAGGCATATCCTTTGGCTTTGACGCCGAGAGCGGCGATTTCTTCTTCGGTGGCTTTGCCGTTTTCATCGATAACGAGGTCGGTGAAAGCGATATTGGCGCCTTCCTGAGCGAATCGGAGAGCGAGAGCTTTGCCGATGCCGCGGGCGGCGCCGGTTATAAGGGCTGTTTTTCCTTCGAGTAGTTTCATGTGTTGAAAAAATGTTTCATCAGTTGTGTCGGCAAAATTAAGAAAATTTCGTTATTTTTGCAAAGAATATCACCAATAATCAGTATGTTAATACTTTATCGAATATATCAGATCTGCATAATGATACCCTTGCTGCTTGTGGCCACCATTCTGGCGGCGACGGTGACCATAATAGGGAGTATGCTTGGTTTTCAGCGGTCTATGGGCTACTGGCCCGGGCATATCTGGGCTGTAATATTCTGCGCGCTCAGCCTGGTGAAGGTGCGTGTGAAAGGGCGCGAGAATATCGACCGCCGCACCAGCTATGTTTTCGTGGCCAACCATCAGGGAGCCTACGATATTTTTGCCATCTATGGCTATCTGGGGCATAATTTCCGGTGGATGATGAAGAAAGGCCTCGAAAAGATTCCTTTCGTCGGCTACAGCTGTCGTGTGTCGGGCCACATATTTGTGGACAATTCGACGCCGTCGGCCACGGCGCGCACCATGGCTACGGCCGAGAAACAGCTGTCGGGCGGCATGTCGGTGGTAGTGTTCCCCGAAGGTTCGCGCAGCCGCGACGGTCGGATGCACGCTTTCCGCCGCGGCGCTTTCAAACTCGCCACCGAGTTCTCGCTGCCGGTAGTGCCCATCACTATCGACGGAGCCTACCGTGTGATGCGCCGCGGATCTCTACTTCCGCACTGGGGCACCATCAATCTTACCATACACCGTCCGATAGCGGTGTCGGCCGAAACCGGGCGCCACGAGCTGTCGGAGCTGATGGAACGGTCGTCGGAGGCCATAGCGTCGGCGCTTCCTGCCTGTCAGCGACCGGCCAAATGAACAAACAGCCGTGAAAAAATGTTGTAATATCATAATTAACTATCAATACAACTTCGCCACGCTATGAAATTTTCCACGGCATCTTTTTTCGGAGCTCTGACAGTGCTTGGAGCGCTTATTTTTATTTCATCCAGCTCGCGCACCGACCGTTTCGCAGGTGAATGGATGGGTACGCCCACACGTATGATGGATATTCCGGGTGCGTCGGACGCCACCTCGACCATTAGCATCGATTTTGCACCGTCGTCGGATGTGCGCAGGGGCGGCGATGTGCTGATGTCGGCCACTATCGATGTGAGCCAGGCCGTGACTGGTTCGGTCATTTCTCCGGATGCGCCCTACCAGGTGGATGTTGCCGCTACGGCGTCCATCCGCGGCCGTTATGTAGCCGAAGACGACGATGACGATGATATACTCCTGCACCTCGATCCGTCGACACTTCAGGTGAATGTGGATCCTGCCGGCGTTACTTTCTCCGAGAATATACTCACCGGGCTTCAGCGTCCGACGCTCGACTCGCTCACCACACAGACCGTGGACGCATGGCGTGTGCTGATCACATCGGCCATACGCGACGAATTCTACAAATATCAGAAGATAGACGACATAAAGGTGCACCACGGCGACATGCTGTCGTGCGAGGTTGCCGATCGCGACTATACTTTCCGTCGGGTCGCTCCCAACTGATTATACCGGGTCTACATCGTAGTAGACCGTAAGACCTTTCATCAAAGGAGATGCTGTAAGGGCAATATATTGCCGGCGCAGCAGCTCCTTTATTTTTGCGGTAGAAGCGTTAATCTCGAGTTTGAGCATGATCTTGCGGATGTAGAGCGACTGTACGCGGGCTACCGGCGGCTCGAGCGGACCGAGGATGCGGCTTCCGAAAATCTCGCGCAGGCTGCGGGCATAGCGGTCGGCGCATTCCACCAGAGTGCGGGCGTCGCGGTGCTTTACGTAGATATTGATGATGCGCATGAAGGGCGGGTAGCCGAAAGCCTCGCGCTCGGCTATCTCGCGGCGGTAGAATGCTTCGTAATCGTGCTTTGCGGCCAGTGCGAGGACAGGGTTCTCGGGATTGTGTGTCTGCACCACCACGCGGCCGATGCCGTCGCGGCGTCCGGCACGTCCGGCCACCTGTTCTATCATGTTGAAAGCGCGTTCGGAGGCCCGGAAGTCGGGCAGTGAGAGGAGTGTGTCGGCGTTGAGAATGCCCACCACCTCTACGCCGCCGAAATCGAGGCCCTTGGTCACCATCTGCGTGCCGACCAGAATGTCGGCTTTGCCTTGCGAGAAATCGTCGATTATGCGGCTGTAGCCCTGCTTGTTGCGTGTGGTGTCGAGGTCCATGCGCAGTATCTTGCGGCCCGGAAAGACTTCGCCGACCTCGTCTTCGAGACGCTCGGTGCCGTAGCCAACGATTTCTATAGCAGGCTCCTTGCATTCGGGGCAAATGTCGGGCACGGGGTACTCGGTGCCGCAGTAATGGCACTGGAGGCGGTTGGAGCGTTTGTGGTAGGTGAGGGCCACGTCGCAGAAGTTGCATTTCGGGGTGAATGCACACATGCGGCAGCGCGCCATGGGCGCGTATCCGCGGCGGTTGAGGAAGAATATGGCCTGTTTACCGCGCGAAGTGGCGTCGATGGTTGCGTCGAGCAGATGATGCGAGAAATAGCCCGTGACGGCCTTACGGCGGCGCTCGGATTTCATGTCGACGATTTCGACCGGCGGGAGGGGCACATTGTCGAAGCGCTCCGTGAGTTCGACGAGGCCGAATTTGCCGTTCAGGGCCTTATAGTACGTTTCGACAGTGGGTGTGGCGCTCCCGAGGAGCGTTTTTGCTCCGTGGAGGGCCGCCAGTACCGTAGCGGCGTCGCGGCCGTTGTATCGTGGAGCCGGGTCGGCCTGCTTGTAGCTCGGCTCGTGCTCTTCGTCGATAATGACGAGCCCGAGCGAGGCGAACGGCAGGAAGACGGCGGAGCGTGCGCCGATTATAACAAGCGGCTCTGCGGTGTGGAGCAGGCGGTTCCATATCTCGACGCGCTCGTTGTCGGAGAATTTCGAGTGATATATCACCACCTTCGCACCGAATACCTTCTGCAGACGCACCGTGAGCTGTGTGGTGAGGGCGATTTCCGGCACAAGGAAAAGCGCCTGGCGTCCCTGGCGCAGCACATAGTCGATGAGGTGCATGTATATCTCGGTCTTGCCGGAGGATGTGACACCGCGCAGCAGTGTTATGGCATGGTCGCGGAAAGAGGCATGTATGCTGTCGAGAGCGCCTTTCTGTGCCGGAGAAAGAACGGGCAGCTCTCCGCCGGCAGGGCCGGTGTAGGAAAAGCGCGATACTTCCTTATGGTAGATTTCGCACAGGCCCTTTGCGGCGAGGGCCTTGACGGTTGTCCGCGGTATCTCGGCGCGCGAGGCGAGCACATCGAGCGGCACCTCGACCAAAGGAGCGTTGTCGTTGTTGAAATTCGACAGGGCGAGTATGGCCACCAGACCGGCTTCCTGTGCCGAAGAGCGCTTTACGGCTGCAAAGGCCGCTGTGATGGCGCCTTTGTCGTGGCGTGGTATGAGCGGGCGCACATAGAAGCGCTTGACAGCACGGTAGCGCTCCACCAGTTTCTCGGACACTATCACAAGACCTTTCTCCATGAGCTTTGTGACAGCCGCCGTTGCCGGGCCGGAAGCTCCCTTGTCCTCGAGCTGACGCACCGTGACGGTGCCTTTTTCGCGGATTGTTTCGAGAAGAGATAGCTGCCGCGGGCTGCACGATGCCAGCATGTCGGCGTCGGCATCGGGGTCTATGGCCACGCGCGTCTCGCTTTCGAGCTTGAGACCTGCGGGGAGGGCGGCATTGTACACCTCGCCCACGGTGCAGAGATAGTACTGCGCCATCCACTCCCAGAAGCGGATCTGGGGATGCCGCACAATAGGCTCAGGGTCGAGCACTGAGGCGATTTCCTTCAGGGCTATACCGGTGCCGGGGCCGACCGGCGACGTGGCACAGACCACGCCTGTGTAGTAGTGGCGCTCGCCGAACGGCACGAGCACGCGGCTACCGGCATGCACTTTTGTCTGCATGTCGGGAGGCACTATATATGTAAAGAAGCCTTCGATGGGCAGAGGCACTATCACCGAGGCATACATGGGCTGGTTCTTTTCCATTTGCAATTACGAAATTACGAAAAAATATGCAAAAAACAGGGACGCGGCCCAAAAGAGCGGCGTCCCTGCATGGAAAAATATCGTGAGAAGAAATCAGAGATCGCGGGGATCGGGAACTTCTTCCTCGTTTACGGGAATGTCGGTGTTGACGTTCTTGCAGCCAACCACGCCGTAGAAGAAGAGGTATGCGAGCATGGCGATTACGAGCCAGTAGGATACCATGTAGCCGGCAGCGTTGGCGATGGCGTTCTGGATAAGGGGCATCACGCCGCCGCCTACTACCATCATCATGAATATGCCCGAAGCCTGTGCGGTGTACTTGCCGAGGCCTTCGACAGCGAGGTTGAAGATGCCGCCCCACATTACCGATGTGCAGAGGCCGCAGAGCACCAGGAACATTGCCTTGGCGGGTACTTCGGCCATCGAGAAGCCGTCGGCGGCGCTATATGCCGGCATGGACACGCGAATGTCGGCGGGGAGCAGGATTGCTATGGCGATGAGGAATATGGCGGTTGTCGATACAACAATGAGCTGAACGCGGCTCGATACCTTGCCGGAGATTACGCTCGACACCAGACGGCCTACAAGCATCAGCAGCCAGTAGATGGCTACCACACCGCCTGCGATGGCCGATGCTTCGCCGAGGATGCCTGCGCCGTTGGCGCTCTGGTCGGCGAGGTAGAAGTTGAGGGTGCCGGGGATACCGATTTCGATACCTACGTAGAAGAAGATGCCGATAACGCCGAATACGGTGTGGCGGAAGTTCCAGGGCGAGTGGCTGTATTTTACTTTGGTCTTGCCCTTGGCGAGGTTAGGCTCGGGAATTGCTACGAAAGAAATGACAATGAAGGCGAACACGAACACGCCCATTGCAATCCACAGCAGCGGAGCTACGTTTGCCATGGTCGAGGCGGGGCTGAGTGCACCGATGAGAGCACCTACGAAGAGGGGAGTGAGAGTGCCGGAGAGGGAGTTGAGCGAGCCGCCGGTCTGGATGAGCTGGTTGCCGCGGTTACCGCCGCCGCCGAGGAGGTTGAGCATGGGGTTTACCACGGTGTTGAGCATGCACACGCAGAAACCGCAGATAAACGCGCCGAGCAGATAGATGTAGAAGTTGAGGGGTACGGCAGTACCGGAAATGCTGCCGAGGGTGACATCGGCGCCTACAACGCCCGAGAGCCACTGCACGAAAAGGCCGGCAACGCCGACAGCCATAGCCCAGAGGGCTGTTTTCTTATAACCGATTTTAACGAGGAGGTTGCCCGCGGGTATACCCATGAAGAGATATGCGGCGAAGTTCATCATATTGCCCATCATGCCGAGCATAGAGTTGCCTTCGAACTTATATCCCCAGATTGTTCCGATAGGGGCAGCGAGGTTGGTAACGAAAGAAATCATTGCAAAGAGGAAGAACATGGCGATGATAGCCACCACGTTAGCCCTTTGCGGGGCCGAAGCCTTAACAGCTTTTTCCATTGGTACTGTGAGGTTTATTTGTTTGTTAGATTAGTTCGGATTTTCATAGGGACAAAGCAATGGCACGCTTTGACATGCAAATATACGGATAATCCCCATAAATCGAAAAAAAACTTTCAGTCGAAACGGCGCCCGTGCATGTGCGGAGCGCCGTTTCGACTGTATTGTGCGGAGTGTCGGAGGCAGCTTTCAGTCCATTATGCTGGCGTTGTCGATGTGCATGCGGCCTATTTCCTTTCCGTCGCCGGCAGTGGTGTAGACATATTCGAAGTCGTAGCCCATGCGGCCGGGTATCTCGATGAGCAGATCGGCCGAACGCTGCTCGCGGAATACGGGGACAATGGATTCGTCGCGGAGCTCATCGATGAAATTCCTGAAGTATTCGAGGTCGAGGGCGTCGGAATTACCGCTGATTTCCACATCCATGACAATGCACTTGCGGGCCTCGTCGACGGTCACGTCCTTCCATGTGGAAACCTCGTCCATAGGCCTTGGCAAAGTGCTTTTCGATACTTTGATGATGGCGGCGAGCTGGGCGGCAAGCTGACCGTCGGTGCCGCGCGGGTCGGCTTTGGCCTGGATTGTCGGAATCAGACTCTCGGTTTCGTCGGGGGCGGCCTTGGTGCCGAATCCCATTACCATGAACAGATAGCCGCCTTCTTTAAAAGCGTAGATGGTGCCCTTCACTTTTCTACCAGATATGGTACCGTCCACACCCACTTTTTGTGTTTCGACAGAGCCCACTGTGGCAGATGTGATACCGTCGAAGCGGCAGTCTTTCAATTCGGCATTAAAGCCGCCATAAGTCTGTGAATAAAGGAATTTTTCGACGTCGGGAACCTCGGGAAAGGCCATTATCGAGATGGCGTTGCCGCCGTTGGACATTAAGGCAGCCTGACAATAGTCGGGAATGCTTACATTTTCTTTGTCAAGCGAATATCCCGAAGGCTTTTCGAAGGAGAAGACCGGAGTGTCGACCGTCTCGGCGCCGTTGCAGGCAGCCATCAGGAATACAAGAGCCGCGGCAAGGATGCGATAGAATGTTTTCATGCGTTAAGTAGTTTGTAAAGAATCTCCAAAGGTAGAGCTAAAAATTTGGATATGCAATTATTATCGTTTACCGGCCATGTTTTTTGAAAATTGCGCATTGATGTCAGGGAGCAAAATTTGCGAATGGAGGAACAAATGAGTAATTTTGCGGGTTAATAAACAGAAATGGAGCAGACGATAGAAATAGACGGACTGAAGATGCGCTACGACCGTATCGGCGACGGAGCTCAGGCAGTGATTGTTATGCATGGGTGGGGGTGCAAGGCTTCGACCGTGCAGGTGCTTGCCGATGCGGCCTCATCGCCGGCTACAACGGTGTATAATCTCGATCTGCCCGGGTTCGGCGGTTCGCAGGAGCCTCCGGCCGACTGGGGTGTCTACGACTATGCCCGCTTCATCGGGGCTTTCGCCGATTCGCAGGGCATAGAGAGCCCGGTGCTGATAGGGCATTCTTACGGAGGCCGCGTTGCAATAATATATGCCTCGCAGCGAGCTGTCGGCAAGCTTATACTTGTCGATTCGGCCGGCATCAAACCGCGCCGTTCGCTGCGCTATTATATAAAGGTATATTCGTTCAAGGCTGCCAAGCATCTGCTTCCTTTGCTCCTGGGCCGCAAAAAGGGCGGTGAGATCATAGACCGCATGCGCGGCAAGGCCGGGTCGGCCGATTATCAGGCGGCCTCGTCAGTGATGCGCCGTGTCATGAGCACGTCGGTTAATCAGGACCTGCGCCATCTCATGCCGTCGATCAAGGCGCCGACACTGCTTATATGGGGCGAAAAAGACACGGCCACTCCTCTGCGCGACGCCCGCACCATGGAGCGACTCATACCCGATGCCGGTCTGGTGTGCTACGAGGGCTGCGGACATTATTCATTTCTCGACCGTCCCGGGCAGACCACGGCCGTTATTAAAAGTTTTCTGAAAATATGATTATGCTCATTATCACCATAGTAATCTTTGTTCTGTCGTATGTGGCGCTTGCACTGAGTCTGCGGCGCGACCTGACCATGTTTCAGCAGAACTCCTACCGCCCCGAGCGCTATCGCCGCTGGCTTAAGGAATCGGGAGAGAGCACATCGGGCTGGCGCCTCGGTGCGATCATCATATTCCTTTTCGCGGCTACAAAATTCTGCCCGGCGAACGCTGGTCTGGGTGCCGTGGGCGTGTTTTCTCTCCTGTATATAATATCGCTTGCGCGCCGCAAATACAAGAAACCGCTTGCCATGACAGCGCGCGCCACGCGTATCTACGTCACGGCAGGCTTTCTGATGGCCCTCGTTGCCGCGCTTGCCATGATATTCCTGGGCGATACACCGGAAGAACGCGTGTACCGTGCCGCATGGCTCATGTGCGGCCTGTGTGGTGTAGACTATGTGATCGTAGTGGCCAACTGGCTGCTTAAACCGGTCGAAAACCGAATAACGAAAAAATATATTCTCGACGCCAAAAGCCGTCTGGAGGCCATGCCCGGTCTTAAGATAATCGGTGTAACAGGCAGCTACGGCAAGACCACCACCAAGCACTATCTCCATCGCATTCTTTCGGAGCAGTACGAGACTCTCATGACTCCCGGAAGCTTCAATACCACACTGGGCGTGGTGCGCACCATCCGCGAGTATCTCAAGCCCTATCATGAGGTCTTTATTGTAGAGATGGGTGCCAAGCAGCGTGGTGATATCAAGGAAATATGCGATCTGGTGCATCCATGGGGTGGTATTATCACGGCTGTGGGACCACAGCATCTGGAGTCGTTCAAGACTATCGAGAATGTGCGCGACACCAAGTTCGAGCTCGCCGACTCGCTGCCTGCCGACGGTCTGGCCGTGCTCAACGATGATTTCCCGATGATAGCCTCGCGCGAGGTCGGCAATACGCGCTCGCTGCGCTATGTGGTGAAAAACACCGGCGACGAGGCTGCCGCATACCGCGCCACCGATATCGTCTACAGCCCGACCGGCACACGGTTTACGGTGCAGTGCCCCGACGGTGTGGCTCTGGAGCTGACAACGCGTCTGGTGGGCGAGTGCAATATATCGAACATACTGGCAGCCGTGGCCATGGCCCGTTCTCTGGGTGTGAGCGACGAAAAGATAAGCTACGCCGTCGAGCGCATAGAGCAGGTAGAGCACCGTCTGAGCATAAAGCGTGTGCCGGGTGGCCTCACCATTATCGACGATGCCTTCAACAGCAATCCCGTCGGCTCAGCCATGGCGCTCGATGTGCTGGCGGCAATGACAGGAAAACGAATTCTGATAACCCCCGGCATGATAGAGCTTGGCGAAGAGCAGTATGAACTCAACAAGCGCTTCGGCGAAAAAGCGGCCTCGTGCTGCGATGTCGCCATCGTAGTGGGGCACTACAACCGCGAGGCTATCTGCAAAGGTCTCGATCTCGGCCACATGGCCCCAGAGGCCATTCATCAGGTCGATACTTTCGCCCAGGCCCAGCAGGTGCTCCGGGGCATCGCCGCAGCAGGCGATACCGTGCTCTACGAAAACGATCTGCCGGACACATTCAAATAATAATTAAGAGAGTGTTTGAATTTAACTTTATGAAATCTTTAGAGGTCTTTCCGGCCTATTTTGATCTTTCATTCAGTCATTATGGAACCCCATAATTCCTTCATTCAATCTCAAAACATTCTCGGAAATCTTCTCTAAATCTTAACATAAGTCAATTTCAAACACTCTCTAAGAATTATGGATTATGAATTATGGTTTGCGATTTTGCGTTCGGCACGCAGTAAGGCAATAGTTTGCAATCCATCATTCATATTCTCATAATTCATCATTCATAATCCATAATTTATGAAAACGAAGGTTGCAGTTTTTTTCGGCGGACGCTCCACCGAACACGAAATATCGGTAATATCGGCCAACCAGGCCATGGCCGCGATCGACAAGGAAAAATATGAAGTCATACCCATATATATATCCAAGCAGGGCCACTGGTATACCGGCGAGTTGCTTACCGACGTAAAAAATTACCGGGACATACCGTCGCTGCTCAAACAGAGTACCGAGGTGTATATGCGACCGGTATACGGCGATTTCAATCTCTACAAGGCCAATGCGGGTCTTTTCTCGTCGAAAGCTCCGGTAGCGACAATAGATGTGGCCATACCGGTGCTCCACGGCTCCAACGGTGAGGACGGTACTTTCGAAGGCGTCCTCGAGACTATAGGACTGCCCTTTGCCGGCTGCAATACTCTTGCCTCGGCCAACGGCATGGACAAGATAACCATGAAGATGATACTGGCAGCCGACGGAATTCCGGTGGTGGACTATGTGTGGTTCACCGACAAGCAGTGGTTCACCAAGCGCGATAAGTTCCTTACCGATATCGAGACGCGTCTGGGCTACCCCGTTGTGGTAAAACCGGCCAATCTCGGCAGCAGTGTGGGCATAGGCCGTGCCGACAACCGCGACCAGCTGCTGGAGCGTGTGGCCGATGCCGAGCGCTATTCCACCCGCATCATTGTCGAGAAGATGGTCGAAAACCTACAGGAAATCAACTGCGCCGTGCTCGGCGATGCCGACGAATATATTACCTCGGTACTCGAAGAGCCTATCAAAAGCGGCGAGATACTGTCGTATACCGACAAATATATGGGCGGCACAAAGGACAACCGTGGCATGCATGCGGCCAAGAAGCGCATTCCCGCCGATCTGCCTGCCGACGAAACTGAACGCATACGCTTCCTTGCCGGCGAGACCTTCCGTGTGCTCGGCTGCCATGGCGTGAGCCGCGTGGATGTGATGGTCGACGGCAAGACACGCGACATATATGTGAACGAAATAAACACCATCCCCGGCTCGCTGTCGTTCTATCTGTGGGAGGCCGCCGGCATACGCTTCGACGAACTGATGGACCGACTGGTGCGTCTGGCCTTCAAGCGCCAGCGCGACATGGCGGCCAAGACCGTAAGCTACGACCAGAATATATTCGCTCTCGGCGGAGGCACAAAAGGCGGCGTCAAGGGCGGTGTAAAAGGCGGCATAAAATAAGAGTATGTTCAATTTCTTCCGATCCAGACCGAAAGAACCGGTAAAGTTCTGTTTCCATACCGATATCCACTGCCATGTGGTGCCCGGTATCGATGACGGAGCCAAAACGCCCGAGAGTGCGGCCGACCTCATAGAGCGCATGCAGGGCTGGGGCATAGACCGTATCATAGCGTCGCCGCATGTTACGCAGGAGACCTTCGAGAACAGCGCGGCCACTATCGACCCGGCGCTCGGGCGTCTGCATGCGGAGCTTGCCTCGCGCGGCAATGGCATCGACGTATCGCACTCGGCAGAGTACCGCATCGACGGTCTTCTGTCGCAGAGGCTGGCCGAAAACGACATAATGCCTTATCCGAACGACTATCTGCTGATCGAGAATTCGTTCCTGCAGGAGCCGTGGAATATCGACGAGCTCGTGTTCGACCTCCAGGTGCGCGGCTATAAGCCTATTCTCGCACACCCCGAAAGGTATCTGTACTACCATCATCGCCCCGAGCGCTACAAACAGCTGCACGACGCCGGTCTGGCCTTGCAGATCAATGTGCTGAGTCTGGCCGGTTACTACGGCGCGGGCGAACAGAAAATGGCCCGCTATCTTCTTAAAGAAGGCATGGTGGACTTTATCGGTACCGACTTACACAATAGTCGGCATGCCGACTCTATCGACGCCTATCTGCGTACCTCGGCAGCGCGTGCCGATATGGAAACTCTGTCGGCTTGTATAAAGAACGATCTGGTCTTCTGATATCTGACGGCGGGTCGATAGAGTAACAAGTTTAAAAAGTTAAGATAATAGTTCCAGTGCAAGGGCTATTATCTTAACTTTTTTACTTTATACACTTATTCCACCCGGCCTACTTTGCAAAAATATCGGCTATGCGGCGCGGATTGACGCCGAGGGCTGCGGCACGTGCGGCATCGGCGCGGGCATCGTCGAGGAGGAAACGGTCGCGGTTGAGGATGGCTCGGTAGTAGTAGAGCTCGGGGTCGTCGGGATAGCGCTCTATGCCTTCGGCCAGTACGCCCGATACTTCGCTGAGTTCGCTCAGCGCCAGAAGCGAGCCGGCGAGGGCCGCGTAGTATTCGGGCGCAGGCTCGAGCGATACGAGTTTTCGCAGATAGGGGAGTGCCTCGCGGTCGCGGCCCGACATAGAGTAAAGCATGCCGAGCGCACGGGCTGTGGTCATGGCCTCGGGAACCGCCGATTTGAGCACGTTGAAGTCGGCTTCGGCCACGTCGAGTTTGCCCGAATAGAGGGCGATGGTGCCATGGTAGTAGCGGGCGTCGAGATTGACGGAGTCGGCCTTTATCACTTTTTCGAAAGCGTCGTAGGCATCGCTGTCGCGGCCGAGTTTCAGAAGTACTTCGCCGCGGTTAGCCTGGGCAGTGCGCAGTTCGGGTGCGCGGCGCACTGCCTCGTCGAGAACGCTTATGGCCATGGAGTCGTTGTCCATATAGGAGTAGATCATGCCGAGGTTGGAGAGCAGCAGCACGTTCTGCGGCGATTCCGGCCGCAACGACATGGCCTCGATGAGGCGCTGGGCGGCCGCGGCGAAATCGCCGTCGGCCACGGCTTTGTCGGCCTGGCCGCACAGGAGCACGTAGGGGTCTTCCTCGTCGGCCGGGACGGTGGGTTCTATCTGTTGTGCTCCTGCGGCAAGCGCCGCAAGGAGCGTCAAGGAGAGCAGAAGGTGTTTCATTTCTTTTTCTTTTCGACAGCCCACTGGTTCGGGTAGGCTATTTTGATGCGTTTGCGTACCATAGCCCGGACGATGAAGAATATGCCCAGTGCCGCGAACGGGATGCTCAGCCACTGGCCCATGTTGAGCGTCATGGCGGCCTCGAAAGGCACCTGGTCGTTCTTTATGAATTCGACAAAGAAGCGCGAGCCGAAAGTGCCGAGCAGGAACACGCCGAAGAGCAGGCCCGGCCGCTCGCCCAGATTGCGCTTCCAGTACATCCACATCATCAGTCCGAAAAGGGCGAGATAGGTGAGCGCCTCGTAGATCTGTGTGGGGTGGCAGGCGAGACCGTAGTACATGCGGTTCCACTCCTCGGAGCGCACGAACATGAAGCCCCACGGCAGGTCGGTGGGATGGCCGAAGATTTCGGAGTTCATCAGGTTGCCGATGCGGATGAGGCATCCGACAAAGGCTATGGCTATGGTCAGGCGGTCGAAGGTCCACAGGGGCGAGCGCCTGGTGGTGAATATCGAGAAAAGGATTACGGCTATGATTATGCCGATGGCGCCCCCATGACTGGCGAGGCCGCCCTCCCAGGTGGCCAGGATTTTCCACGGATGCGCCGAGTAATAGTCCCACTGGTAGAAGAATACGTGGCCCAGACGGGCGCCGACCACGGTGGCTACGCCGACATAGATGAGCAGGATGCCCACCCAGTTTTCGGGCGCGCCTTCGCGCTTGAACATTTTGGACACGATGTTGAAGCCGATCCAGAAGCCGATGGCGAACATCAGTCCGTACCATCGTATGGTTACGAAACTGTCGATGAGGACGGGATTGACGTCCCAGGTGATGAAGCTAAGCATTTTCTGATGTGAGATGTCAGGAATTTTCTTCCTTTGATTTTGCGAAGTATTTCGATGTGGCCTTGCGCACTTTCGGGCTCAGGAATATTATGGCTATCATGGTGGGGATGGCCATAAGGGCGTAGAAAAGGTCGCAGGCGCCTACGGCAGCCTCGATGGGCACGATGGCGAAGACTATCAGCGAGGCCAGGAAGGCCCATGAGTAGTATTTGCCGCGGCGGGTGCCGAAGAGATAGTTGGCGCACGTGGTGCCGTAGAACGAGTAGGAGAACATCGACGACATGGCGAAGCATATGACCACGCACATGAGCAGGATGTCGCCGGCGGGAATGGCGTTGCTGAAAGCCTGCATGGCCACTTCGAGGCCTTTCACTCCATCGACATTGATGTCGCCGCACAGCAGTATGGCGATGGCGGTGAGGGTGCACACCAGGCCCGAGTCGATGCTGGGACCGAGCATGGCGATGAGGCCTTCGCGCACGGGTTCGTTGTTGCGCGAGGCGCCGTGCATGATCGAGGCGGTGCCTATGCCGGCATCGTTGACAAGGGCAGCGCGGCGTGCGCCTATTATGGCTATGCCGGCGAGTGCGCCGAAGCCGGCGCGGAGATTGAACGCCTCGGAGAATATGCTTTTGAACACCGCCGGAACACCGTCGATATTGGTGATGATGATGAACAGCACCATCAGGAAGTAGAGGCCGACCATGAACGGCACCATCACAGTGGCCACGCGTGCTATGCGCTTTATGCCGCCGAGGATCACCACGGCCACCACCGCTGCTATGGCACAGCCAAAGAGCAGGCGGTACACTCTCACATTCTCGAGGCCGAGGAAGCCTCCGAGGCCCGATATGAAGCTGTTCGAAGCAATGCCTTCGGGAGTGGTGAATGTGGTCATGAAGGCCTCGGTGAGCTGGTTGGCATTCATTATGCAAAGCGTGCCGAAGAGGCCGGCGATGGCAAAGAAGCGTGCCAGCGGCTTCCACTTCGGGCCAAGACCCTGCTCTATGATGTGCATGGGCCCTCCCTGCGGGCGCCCCTGGTCGTCTTTACCCTTGTACATTATGGCAAGAACGCCTTCGTGGTACTTGGTGGCCATGCCCACCAGAGCGCTCACCCACATCCAGAATATGGCGCCCGGACCGCCCATGACCAGCGCTATGGCAACACCGGCTATGTTGCCGAGTCCTACTGTGGCGGCGACTACCGACGCAAGCGCCTGCACGGAAGATATCTGACCGTTGCGCGACTTGGCGTCGGGCTTGCGGCGCAGTTCGCGGACAGCCGCAGGCAGACGGCGCAGAGACACCGCCCCCGACGACAGAAAGAGGTACAGGCCTCCGCCGATCAGAAGGAAGAAAAGAGGATAGCCGCAGAGTATTTCTGCGGCGTTGATTATGAATTGTCCTATCGAGTCTAACATCGGGGACAAAATTAGCTAAAAAGCCCGACATACCACCCCTCCCGTCCGCTAAAAAAGGTTATTCCAAGATTGCGGAAGGAGCGGCTCCGTGTCCGCGGACTTCATCGCCCCGGCGTACCTTTCGGCCGTATCCTATTGTATAGGAGGCGGAAATATTAATACTGCTATGGGCCGACGGATTGTAGTAGGTCTGATATTCAGCATATATATATAAACCACAACTTCGGTATTCCCTAACCCTGGGCATGGAAAAATCTCTATTTTTCCAGAACTATTGCTATTTTTTTATTTTTGCACGCTGTGACAAATTCCAAAGAATCGGTATATCCTACCAAATAAGTGCCATAGATATCTGAAATCGGCACTGAATCGGTCTTGAAGCTTTTGTCGATTATGAAATAATAATGCTCGTTTTGCTTACGCGAAGTTGCCTTTGCTATTATCCATCGTTCATCATATTCTGTGCCTTCAATAGAATATACAGAGTCTGACATATAGCCCCGGGCATCGCTGGGAATAATTAAATTACCCGCCATACATGTACGGCCTTCGAATTGTGTCCCCTCTACCAGTTGTTTAGTTTTGCCATCCCAATCTATCATATATATTCCGGCGCCTAAATTATAGGAACCGTGCCACTCGGGTTTAACCCAACTGGTTATCACCCAAAACCACATAAAATGTATCAGAGTGAGAGCAACCAAGGCAAAAAGTCCGTATAAAATCAAGAGGACAGTTTTGCCAACATATTTAGAAAATATATCAATTGCCGCGAATATTTTTTCTACCATCATCTGTCTATGGTCTATATAGTGATGCCGTTCTTGTAGGGTTGTCGATTATTCGTGGTATATAAACAAACATTGAGAGGGTCTGCTTCCATTTTTTATCTCATCAGAGACAATCCCACTGCATGTCTTATCACGTTACTCATTTAGTGTAGGTACCGTTATTTATTTCCAACTGCTTATTGCTGTCTATTTCCCATATCTTTATCAGTGTATGGGCCAGCTTAGCCAGTTCGGCTTCTCGAAGTTCCATATCGAGATACGGCAGAATCGTGCTGAAAGTTTGGACGATAGTATTGATATGCTTTTTTTCACACTGCTCCCCGTAATTATCGTCTTTTGCCCGTTCATTATAAGACAAACCATACAGATGAATGGCAGTTTCAATTTGTTCCATCACATATCCTCTTTTGAATAACCAGGCGACAATCGTCGGAACATTGGTTTGTTCGACAGCTTTATCATACCATTCATAGGTAGTTTGTGGCAAAGTCGCCAAATAGCTGTCTTCCAATCCTCTCAGCATTATTTCCGGATAATAATATACTCTGCCGCGGATTTTATCCGGTGTGATGTCAAGAATAAATTTTAATTCAAAATCTGATGTTTTTGGCATCGGTGCATCTTCGAGACAGCAATCCTCATCCCAATATGGTGAGATTGTTGTATAAACCGCAAGCTTGACACTGTCCGGAGTCATTCGTATTTCATATTGTGAGCATCCAACAGGATTTATGAACAGTGTATCTATAGAATTATCTTTCTCGGCGACTCTTACAACGATCCTACTGCCTCCGACACCGGCTGAATGAGTCCAGTGCGTTTGCCTGTCAATAGTTATCTGTTGGTCTTTATTATTTACATTTAACAGTAGATCACAGTCAATCTGCCCTTTCATAGAAAAAGGCATCAGTAACAGTAGTAATGGAAATAGCCTGAGAAACGCATCAATCTTCGGTCTAATACTTATGTATATTGTTATATTATAAATGATAAACATCTAATTATCTTGAATTGATAATTATTGAATCCGGTATCTCAAAACTAAATTTTTCTGTAGGAATCCGGGCTGTATCATGATTTTCCACTCGTTTAAAAGGCCTGTAATCCGGTATATAGTCTTCTTTCCTGAGATCTTCCAGCCATGACAGTCCCCAGTTTATCATTCCGAGATATTTAAGTTTGGATTCAGATATCTGAAAAGACCACATGCAACAATTGTCGCTATTCCCGGGAAAATCCTCTGCTTTAAAACACATTCGTCGGTTATTATATATCCTGACATAGGGATTCTGGGGTTTCGTTTCGATTACTATTCTTGTTCCATCAATAATGGATCCGTAATAATAGTTTTTCCGGATACTTTTGTGAGATATATCATATCGATCATTGACATAAACGGTCACATTTACTATCTTAGGTACATTTTCAGAATCGAAGTAATTAAATGTCACATATATCCGATCGTAATCCTTATTCCCATTATTACTCTTATAGATCGGTATGATCCGGTTTTTTAGGAATTGTTCTAATTCCGGAAATTTCAGATCCGCACATTTGATACAGCTTACTACTTCATCGGCACGGACGGTCGAAAAAGAGACAGACCATATACAATATATCATCAAAAGAATAAGCTTCCTCATGGTATATCCTGTTTATGGTATTATTTATGCAGTATACCGGTAAGATCCGGTATAGTGTACGGCATTTTTTTTATTGATACATTTGGAAGTGAATACAGGCTCAGCGGATGTTTTTCTATAACTTCATAGGAGTATTCGCAGTCAAATTCCACTTCTGATATTTCATCTCCGTCAAAACGTATAAACCATAGAATAGTACAATCATTAATAGCCAAAAGGACCTTATCTTCAACGATGGATATCTTTTTTGAAGTTGATTTGATAAACCGGCATTCCGATGGCGCTTTGATCATAATTATCCGGTTATCAACCTTGGTTGCGTATTGTTTTATCTGGTCATTCTCAGGATGCAATACGCTAGGCATTACGATGCCATTGTCCCAGTATGTGGCAAAAATATAGAGTGAGTCGTCTGATTGTATGTCTAAGTTATATGTAATTTTACCATGGTGGCTGGGCCATAGAGTCTGAGCGGTATTGATAACCCTTTCCCTGATAAAAGATTCCAGATTTTTATTGGAAATAGTGGCATATTTTAGAGTTATGGTTTCATGAGGGTAGTCGGAAGCCGATACACACAGCATTTCACATAACAATATGATGCAAATCAGGAGGGAGCGAAGAAGCTTCATGGTGGGGCGGATTAAGGTTTGCGGCCTAAAGGTAGGCAAAAATTTCGATTGAAAACGATTTACGGGTAAAAAATAAAAAACGGCTCCGGAATTGGAGTGTTCCGGAGCCGGTATCGTAGGGTAAAGAATGGTTATATCAGAGGGAGAAGAAGGTGGTGAAGGCGGCGATGGTGGCGATGTGGTCGGCGCAGGAGGCGGTTTCGCGGACGGAGTGCATGGCCCAGAGGGGTGCGCCCATATCGACGCCGCGCAGCGGTATCTGCGAGGTGAGTATATTGCCGAGGGTGGAGCCTCCGGCGACGTCGCTGTGGTTCACGAAGTACTGGCAGGGCACACCGGCTTCCTCGCAGATGGCCCGGAATACGGCGGCCGAGTCGGCGTCGGTCATATACTTGCAGTTGGCATTGATTTTGATACACGGGCCGCCGCCGAGCACCGGATGGTTGGTGGGATCCTGCTTTTCGACGTAGTTGGGATGGAGTCCGTGGGCGTTGTCGGCCGATATCATGAAGGAGTTTGCCACAGCACGCATGAAGTCGTGGCTGTCGCCGCCGAGGCAGACTACCACGCGGCGCATAATATGCTCGAGGATTGGCGAGCCGGCGCCCTGCTTGGTGCCCGAACCGGTTTCTTCGTTGTCGAATATGGCGGCTACGCGGGTGAGGCGCGAAGGCTTGTCGATGTTGGCCAAGAGGGCTGTGACGGCCGCATGCACCATGCTGAGGTCATCGATGCGGCCGGAGCATACCATCTCGTTTTCCAGGCCGACGGTGCCGGCGCGCTCGGTATCGTAGAGCGAGAGGTCGTAGTCGAGGATGGTGTCGGGGTCGACGTCGAGCTGTTCGGATATGAGTGTGCGTACCAGGCCCTTGGGCTGCGGGCAGGAGAGCGCTATTACGGGCAGCATGTCTTTCTGCTTGGACAGGTGATTGCCCTCGTTGACGGCGCGGTTGAAGTGTATGGCCAGATGCGGAATGGTGAGCAGCGGACGGTCGACGCGCATCAGCTCCATGCGTGGGCACAGAGGATTATCGCTGCGCAGGGCCACGCGTCCGGCTACCGACAGCGGACGGTCGAACCATGTATAGAGTATGGGGCCGCCGTAGACCTCGGTGTTGAGCTTCACGGCGCCGCCCTCGCAGGGCATCTCGGCATTGGGCTTGATCCGGAAGCCGGGCGAGTCGCTGTGTGCGGCGATGATGTTGAAGCCGTCGGAGGGTGCGCCTTCGCCGGCAATGAAGGCGAAAACGGCCGAGCCGTTCTGCACCACATAGCGCCGGTCTCCCGGCTGCAGGGTCCAGGCATCGGCCATGTCGAGACGGCTGAAGCCCTGGTTTTCGAGAAGGCCTATGGCTGTGTTGACGGCCCAGAAATTTACAGGCGATGCGTCGAGAAAGTCGCAGAGTGAGGCTATGTGTTTCATTTGAGTTCGTTGTGATATATGAAATCGGTAGCGCGCATGGCGCTGCATATTGTCTGGCTGAGATAGCTGTCGAAGCGGTATTTGAAGTCGGCCAGAATGTCGGGCACGGCTTCGGCCGGGGCCTGCCGCATGCTCTGGGCGAAGTCGAAAGCAGTCTGGTAGATGTCGGCGAGCTGTTCGGACAGCGACACGGCCACGGGGGTGTCGGAGTAGCGCATGTCGTCGACCATGGTGTCGAGATAGGTGTCGAACTCGCCCAGCACGCCTGCGGCCTGCGAGCGGACGCTGTCGTACTGCTCTTCGTCGAGTTCGTCGATGATAGCTCCGTTGTCGGCGCCTTCGCCGCTTTCGCCGTAGGGGTGCAGATCGAAGGCTGTCATGTAGATGCGGGGCAGATAGCGGAGCACCTGCATGCAGAACTCGGAGGACTCGATCTCGGCACAGCCGTCGAGGAGGCGGCAATACTCGAATGCCAGGCCGGTGAGACTTATGGCGGCCGGCGATATTTTAGATTCGCTCATTTCTTTTCGGGATTCTTGTACAGTCGGTTGTCGACTATGTATTTATAGACACCTGCGGGGAGGAAATAGTTCATGTTCCGTCCGCGGGCTATGGCGTCGCGTATGAAGGTGCTCGACACGTTCATCATCGGTGCTTCCACCACCTCCATTCCGTCGATATGGCGGCGCTCCACGGGGTAGCCAGGACGCAGGTACACGATTACACCGTATTCCTCGAGTATGCGGTGGCTGGCACGCCACTGGTCGAAAATGCGCCAGTTGTCGCTGCCGATTATAAGGCGGAATTTATACTCGGGATATCGTTCGTGGAGCAGGTCGAGGGTGTTGATGGTGTACGAAGGCCGCGGCATGGTGAGCTCGATGTCGCAGATGTCGATGTAGGGCGCGCCTTTTACGGCGATATTGAGCATTGCCAGACGCTTCATGTCGGGCAGAAGGTCCTCGGGCTCTTTGAGCGGATTGCGCGGCGAGAGGGTCAGCCATACTTCATCGACATATCCCCACTGGCTCAGGTATGAGGCCAGCATCATATGGCCGGCATGAACGGGATTGAACGAGCCGCCGAGAATGCCGATGGTTTTCGTTTCTTCAGCCATTTTTCGCTGTTGATGAAGGGTTGAAAGTTTATGAAGTTATAAAGGTGAAAAGTGAATGGTGAAAGGTGAAGATAATAGTTACGGCGCGAAAGGAGTATTATCTTCACTCAGGCGAAGCCTGAATTTCACTTTTTACTTTATTCACTTCAACTTGAGCTTGCGAAAGTTGGACTATAGACTGATGAAGCCGTCGATGAGATTGCGGGTTTGCTCGATGGCGGTGTCCAGTCGGTCGTTGACCACCACTTTGTCGAACTCGGGCGCGCGGCCGAGCTCGTAGGTGGCGCGGTCGATGCGGATGTCGATGACTTCGGGTGTCTCGGTGCCGCGGAATTCGAGCCGGCGACGCAGTTCCTCGATGCTCGGCGGCTGTATGAAAACTGTCAGGGCTTCGTCGCCGTATACATTCTTCACATGCAGGGCGCCGTTGACATCGAGGTCGAGGATAATGTTGTGGCCTTCGTCGGTTATGCGGTCGATTTCGCTGCGGAGAGTGCCGTAGAAGCGGCCCGGATATACTTCCTCGTATTCCACGAACTCGCCTTCGGCGATGGCGTCGCGGAAGTCTTCCTCGGTCATGAAGTAGTAGTTGACACCGTCCTTTTCGCCTTCGCGGGGCGGACGTGTGGTGGCCGATACGGAGAAGCCGAGGTCGAGACCGCCCTCGGCTATGATAGCGTTGATAATGGTAGATTTGCCGCAGCCCGAGGGGGCTGCGACAACTATTATTTTTCCTTTTTTATTCATTGGTGCGTAGGACGAAGCAGGTCGTTTACGGTCTTAACAGGGTTGAAAGTAGATGCGGGGACTTCGATGAACACGGTGTTCCATTTGCTCATGGCGCCGTTCCACAGGCCGGGCAGCTCGAGGGCGCGGAGGTCGCGGCCGTCGAACGATTTCTCGGATATGAATCCGGTAGCCGGGTCGACATAGTCGGGCAGATGGTAGGCCGAGCCGTCGGCACGGCGCAGATAGCATACCAGATCGACGGGATTGAAGTGTGTGGCTTTCTTCATCATCTCGACGTTCTCGGGCTTGGAGGTGTCGATCTGTGTGGATTCGAGGATCTGGGGCGATACGTAGGAGCCGTCGGAAGCGTAGGCATTGTAGGGGCCGCCTCCGGGTTCGCCTTCGTTGCGCACCATGCCGCACACACGCAGCGGACGGTCGAAGATGCCGAGAATGAAGTCGCGGCGTTCGGCCGGGGTGTTAGCCGGGTCGAGAGCGGGCGAGCTCATGCACAGCACATTGTTGATGAAGGCGGTGGCGTCGGCGAGCACGGCCTCGTCGGCGGCTGTGGCGAGCTGTTCGCGGAACTGCTCCATGCGGTCGCGCACCAGCAGCAGCATGCCGCCGATGAGTTTTTTGTAGCGGAGGGTGTCGGTGCGATGCTTGTCGGGCACGACGTTATCGATATTTTTGATGAAGACAACGGCGGCGTTGACGTCGTTGAGGTTCTCGATGAGGGCGCCGTGACCGCCGGGACGGAACACGAGTTTGCCTTCCTTGGTGCGGAAGAGTTCGTTGTCGGGTGTTACGGCTATGGTGTCGGTCGAAGGTTTCTGCTCCGACATCGATATGTCGTAGTGTACGCCGAAGCGCTTCTCCATGGCTGGTACAACCTCTGCGAGCTTGGCCTCGAACAGTTTGTGATGGTCGGCCGATACGGTGAAATGCAGTTTCACCAGACCGTCCTTTGTCGCTGCCGTCTGTGCGCCTTCGGCCAGCTGCTCCTCGAGGGCTGTGCGGGTGGTGCCGTCGTCATACTTGTGGAAAGTGAGCAGAGCCTTGGGGAGAGAGCCGTAGTTGAGTCCGTCGGGCAGTATGATGGCGCCGACGAGATCTTTGAAACGGCCGTCGGCTGCCAGTTCGTTGGGCGTCTTGCCGTAGAGGCGTATAGTTGCGGCTTCGAGTTCCTTATAGAAGGCGAAGTCGCCGATATGTTCTACCAGAGCGGCTACAGGGCTGCCCTGTGCGGGCACTTCCTCGTTGCCGTTGACGAAAGCGAAGAGCGCCTTGAACATGCGCGATGCGGCGCCCGAGGCGGGCACGAATTTGAGCACGTCGCCGCCGTCGGCAAGGAAATCGTCCCACCGGGCCAGGCACGCTTTCTCGATTTCGGCGTCGACAGGCATGATGCCCCGGCCGACCGACGACGGCGATACTATTTTGAGGTAGGGAAAACCGGTGCGGAAGCTTTCCAGCTGAGCTTCTACGCGTTCTTGGCTGATACCTTTGGCTTTAAGCTGCTCAAGGTCGGCCTGTGTGAATGTAGCCATTGTATGTAAAGGATTAGTATTTTAGGCAAAAAGGTATTACAAAGCCAAAAATACAAAAAAACACCGATTCGGCAAAACTGCCGGATGAATTAACGGCAGATGACGGCGGCGAAGAGCATCGACAGGGCGCTGATGATGCCTACGGCTATCATTATGTCTGTCGCGGTGAAGCTGACCGTTCCTCTGAAGCCCGGTATTTCGGCGCTGAACAGATGCAGATCGGAAAGTTGCCGCGATTTGGGCGAAAGAAAGCGACGTACTGCAAAGACAACGGCATAGTAGGCGAACACCCCGTAGGCAACGCCAACGACCGCGCCGGCCAGAATGTCGCCGGGATAGTGTACACCCAGATACATGCGCGAGTAGCAGTTTATCGATGCCCAGATGAGGATAAATGCTGTGAAAACAGGCCGTTTTACTGCAAGTTTAAGGAATGTGGCCAGAGCGAAAGAATTGGCTGCGTGGCATGAGGGTAAGCCATATGATCCGCCGCGGTAGCCGTTGACTACAGTCACAAACTGGGACAGAGGGTTATCGAGGTTCGACGGCCGCAGCCGCTGGAAATATGGCCGCAGGAGTGTGGCGCAAGTCTGGTCGGCGAGCGCTATGGCTGCTATGAGGCCGAGAATAAACAGCACAGCCACTGATGCCTGGTATTTTTTGAAAAGTATAGGTATGATTACGGCATACATCGGTATCCAGATGAATTTGCCCGTGAATAGCATCATGAAATTGTCGAGGACGCCTGAATGATGCCCGTTGAAAAAGAGTAGGAGCTGAGAGTCGAGATTAAGGAGTGTGTCGAGCATATTATGAGCCGTTCTAAAGGTTGGAGAGATTGTCGTAAAGTTTTTGAAGATATGCTTTTGCGGATTCCATGGCTTTGTCGGCGTCCGGTCCTCGAAGGGAGGTGGGACGGTTGTTGTCGAGGTTGTAGTCGACTGTATCGGTAGCCGTGACGAAGCCTAAGGACGATGGCGAAGTGTAGAATGCGAAGTGATGCGCTTCGTCTGAAAGCATATCATTGCTGTAGGTGAAACCGCTGTGGTCGAGACCCATGGCGCCTAAAAGAGTGGCGGCGATGTCGGTCTGCGACCCTACGGTATCGACTGTTCCGCGAAGTGCGAGTGCGCCGCCGGTCATAATCAGGGGCACGCGATGGCGCAACTGTTCGTCGGTAAGGTTCTGAGGATAGGCACCGAAGTGGTCGGGGACGATGATTACCAGAGTGTTGTTCCACGTCGGCGATTGGCGGAGAGTATCGACAAAGCCGCCGATGCAGCTGTCGGCATATGCGAAGGCATTGAGGCGATTATTGTCGAAGGCGCTGTTATAGGGCACATCGAAAGGTTCGTGGCTGCTCGATGTCTGCACCACGCGGAAGTGTGGACCGGCTGTAGTGTCGGCTTTGATGTCGGCCGCCACGAGGTTGAAGAGATCGCCGTCGTTGGCGCCCCATTTGCCGGTTTTCCTGGAGATGGGAAAATCGGCATCGCTGACCGTTTTCTCGAAGCCTGCATTTTTGAGGAAAGCCAGCATGTTGGTGAAGTTTATATCGCCTCCGTAGTAATAGGCTGTTTTATAGCCGATTTTCGAGAGCGAGCCCGATATCGAGGGCAGCTCCTCGGTTTTGGAGATAAATTTCATCAGCGATGTATTGGGCTGTCCCGGGAAAGCAGCAAGTATGGCAGGAAGAGCACGGTCGGTACGGAAACTCGAAGCATAGAATCGGGTGAAGAGAAGACCTTCGGAAGCTATCGAGTCGAGTCGCATTGCCACAGGCTCGCCACCAAGCGAAGGCATGAGATGCGTCGAGAAACTTTCGGCTATTATCAGACAGATGTCGGGGCGTGGTGTGGTCAGCAGCGCCGTATCGGGCCGGGCCTGCGTGGCGCACAATTGCGCGAAAAGGCTGTCGGCGAGCGCCGGCTTCATAAAACGATACTGGTTTCCGAAATCGCTCTGATGAGTAGCGGAGTAAAGAAAACTGAATGCCGGGTTGGTAGCCGCATGGTTGAGGCGCTTGTCGGTGCTGAAATATGCCCTGCTGGGATTCATGGTCGACACTGTGAATCCGCCCCGAATGGGAATGAAGAGAGCTCCTGTGAGCAGAAGCATAGTCAGAGGCCACAGCACACGCCGGCGTCCGACAGCCGGAACGACTTTGATGCGCATGGCGGTGAAGCGAAGTGCCAGACAGATTATGGCGGCGATTGCTATAAAAGTCGCCGCGCCACCGATAATTTCGCCGGTTCCGGCGCTCGCAAGGGCCGCTTTTGGAGAGCTTAGAAAGTAAAACAGCGGAGTAGCGTCGAGGCGGAAGCCCCAGTAGTCGTAGAGCACAAGGTCTGTGACGGTCAGAGCCGAGATAATCAATGAAATAAGGACCGCATAAACATTCCAGATAATGTTTATCGCACGTCCGGCGTAAATCAGCGCTGCCACGATGAGAAAGCCGGGAATGATGGTAAGATATGCCGCCATCGACAGATCGACCGGTATACCGTGCCATATCACCGAAAAAATACCGTCAGCGCCGATACCGCTGTATAGGCTGTGGTAAACAGCCATAAAGAGCGGTTTCTGTAGTACGAAAACAAGTAGAAAGACGGCGTAGGTGACTATAAATTTTTATTACTGTCCGCTAAACCATAAAAAGTCGAGTCCAACTTCTTGAATGGCAGAAG
>ENA-ORMR01000836-ORMR01000836.1-human-gut-metagenome-genome-assembly--contig:-NODE-836-length-27026-cov-3.677135_pt1 | contig 27026 bp, 18 predicted proteins | sample MGYA00242107_ERZ509003 | MGnify/ENA primary metagenome ERZ509003 (study PRJEB26280, sample SAMEA2338699) | human gut metagenome | biome: human gut; feature: human-associated habitat; material: faeces...
ATACATTTCCTTGTGAATCTGTTTCTTTATGCTCTTTTACATCTGTTGTTATTTTAAATTCTTTTTCATACCAATATATAACTTCTAATACTTCATCTTGTTTCATTGTAACTAGTTTACTATTTTCATCTTTTTTTACATTTATTCCTTCTGTAGCTTCTAAGTTTTCTGCTGGAATACAATTTTCAAATTGTTTTCTTGTTGTTTCTTTTGTATCTCCTGCAAACCCTTCTATTACTTCTTCGTCTAAGATTACTCCTGTAACTATTATTTCTTCTTTTCCTGTTTCTTCATTTATTGCTTTTGTTACCACCTTTTCTATATGTTTCACTAAAATTCCTGATGGCACTTTTTCATACCAATAAATGATTGTTATTTCATCTTTAGTCATTTTACCATTTGGCTCTATTGCTTCTTCTTTTTCATTTGTAATTCCTGAATCGGAAGCCTCTATTTTTGCTGTTTTATAGTTTGGTACATTTTTTCTTTCTGTTTCGAAGTCTTTTCCTACATATCCATCGATTAATTCTTCTTCTGCCAATACCTTCTTTGTTTGTACTTCTAGGTATTTTACATGTACTTTTGTTTTTCTTCTAAATTCTACTTCTATATGTTTATCTTCATCTATATTTTTAAAGAATTCTTTTCCTAAGGTTACTCCCCCATCTTCTTGTAGTAATTCTGAATAATCATATGGAACTCCATTTATGGTAATTTGTACTATTTCAAATCCTTCATTTGGTGTCATCACAATCTCTTTTTGGCTATTTCTTCCTTTTAGAATATCTTCATAAGAAGCTTCACCTCTTCCTGAAATTGTTCCTCCTATTACCTCTTCCATTTCTCCTTGTTCATTTTGTTCTTCATATTTAATAATGTCTGTTGTTACTTTATATTGTATTTGGTAATAGTATGTTTTTTCTTGTATTTGTTTTGTTAAGGTAGCACTCCTATCTGCTGGTTCTCCTACTAATATATATCTTCCTACTTTTACTGGGCTTGTTTCTACAAATGTTCCAACTCTATCAATTGTAATTTGGTCATCATAAATCTTTTCTGCTGTATTTTCTATGTAGTGATGTACTATTAATTTCCCTTCATCTGGCTCAAATACTACAATTACTTCTTTATCTTCTGTCATATTTTCAAATTTTGTTAAAATTACACTTCCGTCTATATTGTTTTTGTATGTTATTTCTGTATTGTCTGTAGCATCAGTACCATAAATTATACTTTCTGTTTTATTACCTTCTTCATTTGTACTTACAAGTCTTATTTGTTTAATTCTGTAACCATCATCTGGTGTAATTACTATATCTTTCACACTTGATTTTTTATAGTCTACTATCTCGTATGGAGTCATGCCTTCTCCAGAAATGCTACCACCTTTTTCTTCTCTTCCTTCTGGTATTTCTACTTTTGTAATAATTTCATGTTTTTTAATTTTGTAGTAGTATGTTACTTCTTCATTTTGCATTATATCTTTTTCTTCGTCACCTATTACTTCTACCAGTTCGTATGATTTTAGCACTTCTTCTGAGGCATTAGTTTTATAGTGGTCTCCTTCATTATAGTAACTATTTTCGTCTTCTGCTAATTTATCTTCTGTTCCTTCTAAGTAGTGATGTACTACTAATTTTAGAGATGCTTTTGTGTAATAGTAATATACATGTTGCTCTTCTTCAGAATATGTTCCACTTGCATTTTCTGGTATTACATATTCCCTATTTTCGTCTTTTATTAATGTATATCCTTCTATTTTCATATTTGGAGATGTTGTGTATTCATTTGGTACTTTTCCTTCTAATAGTTCATCTTCAGCAAGTACTACTGGATCTGTTCCATATTCTGGTCCTGTTCCTTTTAAGTAATGATGTACAATTACCTTTCCTGCTTTTTGGTTAACCACAGTTACATCTATTGAACTAAAATCTTGCACTCCTAATTTATAATTTAAAAATTTATTTTGACTACCTTCATGAATTATAAATTGTGTATTATCTCTATCTGTATAAAGATAATCTGATACCATTAGATTACTTGACAGTTCTACTTCATAAATAATATTACCATTTGAATCATATTTTAACAATTTATATTGTGTAGGACTACCAGCTATACGTAATAACGCTACATAATTTCCTTGTGAATCTTGTCTTACACTACTAATTGCCTCACTTAGTTCTGTTGTCCAACTATTTACTTTCACCCACTCAACTTTAAAATCTTTATTATACTTAATTAATACTGCATCTGCTAAAGTATCAGATGTTATTTGTATTTCTTGTCCATTTGCTGTATTATCTCCACTAATTGTTACACTATTACTTGTAAGCATTCCACCTAATATAAATCCTTCATCTTTTGTTGCCCAATATGAATATGAACTACCTGTACTAATTCCATTTATATTATTTCTATATTCTTTTACTATTCTCATTTCTGAATCTAGTTCATATATACCACCATTAGTAGAAACTATATATCCACCATTTTCTTTCTTCACCAAATTATATATGGTAGATAATATTTGATGAACTGATTTGACTTTTCCTTCTTTTGTATATTCCATAAATGCACAACCATTATTTCTTTGAATATTAATTTCTTCTCCATTTACAGTATCTTCTGCTGGAATTATTATATTGCTTCCAGAATAATTAGCAAAATTAATAATATAATCTCCATTTTCGTTTTCACTAATATAATTCTTCATTGTATTATTTGGATAAAAACTATCTATTTTTTTTGCCCATATAACTTTAAGCTCTTTATTTAATTTTAAAATTATAGTTCTTATGTTTGTTCCTGTATATGGTAAGTAAACAGATTCACCATTTATAGTATTATCTGCTGGAATCTCAATTTGTTTACCTGCTCCTAATACTATATAGTTTCCTTCTTTATCTTCATATACTTCTGTGCCATATATAAATCCAGTTATTTGTATTAATTTTTCTATTTTGCCCTTATTATTATATTTTGCAACATATCCCTTATCCGATGTCACCTGTATTTCCTTATTATCTACAGTAGCTTCACCTGAAATAGTTTTTGTTGCTCCAGAATTGGTTTGTATCATTCCTCCATCGCTAGTTGCTCTAATATAATCTTTCCAAGGATAATATGTATATATAATGTCACCTTGCCAAGAAAGTTCATAATCAATATTTTCACTTTTAATCTCAAATTCCTTTTCATCTTCTAGAATATATCCTTCCAATGTTTTTACTTCAACTAACTTGTATTTACCAATCTTTAATTTTAATTTAATTTGTCCATTTTTATCTGTTGTTACTACATATTTTTCTTCACCATTTATTTCTTCTTTTTCTCCTACTATTGTTCCTGTATAATCTTTTGCATAATTGCCTGCTTCATCTAATACCATAAATTTTACTTCTGGCATTATTTCGTTTGTCACCTTATCTCTCTTAGTTACTATAAAATTTGCTCTATTAAAATCACTTTGCTGTTTTGTGTTTTCAAATGTTAATTCATATGCTTGCATAGGATCTGATATTTCTATTGTTTGTGTAGTATTGTTTAATTCATATCCTAATGGTGATTCTATTTCTGTTATATTATATTTTCCTATTGGAACTCTATCACTTGCTATTCCTTCTAAACTTGTTTCTAATATTTTACTATATGTTAAATCTATATTATTTATATAGAATGTATCATTGCCTGTATTTGTACCTGCATTTTTTCTATAACCTATATGTAAATAATACTTCTTTCCTCCTGTTAAACTAATTGTTCCTGTTCGATTACTATATGATCCTGATGTATATATAAATCTATAACTTGTATTAATGTTCGATGAATTTTGACTATACGTTGGTACATTTGTACTTGTTGTTATTGTTGCATATCCTATATCATTGTTTAGTTCACTAGAAATAGTATAATTTACACTTAAGTTAAATATTCCTCTATACTCACTTAAATCTATTGGGAAATATGCATTTGCTACTGAGTTATTTACACCATTATTATTAGAATAATATTGTGTTTCATTTTTTACAAAAGAATATTGTGAATTAGATACCATTTCTCCTATAAGCTCTTTCTTACTAGACACTAATTCAAATCTAGCTCCTGCTAATTTTTGTTTTGTATCCTTATCTATTTTCTTAATAACTATTTCAGCCTGGTTCTTTGTATTTGTGATTATTACTTTTCCATTTTGTATATAATCTGTATCAAAATCAGATGTTACATTACCTACTTTGAAATAAGTTGTTCTTAAATCTTCGTTTTCTTGTAGTTCATATCCTTCTGCCGCCTGTAATTCTACTGCTTTATAGTATCCCACTGGTAATAAAGGAGTTATTTGACCATTTTCATTTGTTGTTACTATATATTCATTATTTTCATTTTGCTCACCTATATATTCGCCTTTTTTATTTTTAGCAAAATCAATTACTTTTTTATCTGGTGTTATACTATATATTGCAAATTTTGTATCTGGTATTTTATTATTTGTATCTTTATCTATTTTTGTTATTATTAATCTTTCAAATTTAACAATTATATGTTTATCTTCTGTTAGTTTTTCAAAATATCCAGCTGGTATACTTACCATTCCATTTTCATCTTCAGTGAATTCTACTTTTTGGTTGTTTATCAATATTTCATTAATATAATATTCATCTTTTGGCTTTATTTCTATTATTTTTGTATTGCTATTATTACATTTTAATTCCTCTACAAATTGAATATTATCTCTTTCTAAATACTCCTCATTATATTCTCCTGTAATACTTCCTCCTGTTCTTGTATTTTCAGAATTCATTCCTATTTCTGTTGTTATTTTTACTGTTTTTATAGTATTTTTAATTTCTAGTTCTGTAGTCTCTTCTATATTGGCTAAATCTGACATAGCTAATCTTGGATATGAATCATTTATATTTACCCATACTCCTTCTATATTTAACATCTCAAAGAACTCATTTGTTTTCATATAATCACTAGATAATTTGACTACTCCTTGCTTTTCATCTTCTAATTCTATGTTTTCTAAATAATAACAATTATTTGCACTTCCAATCCCTGTTATTGCACCTGTATTCATTGTAGTTTCACTACTATTTGTACTACTACTTACTTCTCCTGTATTATAGCTATTACTTACTGAATCACATTCACCACTTATTCCTCCTGTACTATTATATCCTATATTTTTATTGTTGGTCATGCTACTACTTATATTTCCAGTATTATACACATTAATTATATTACCATTCCTTCCTACTATACCTCCAACAAAAGAGTTTCCATCTATGAACTTACCTTCTTTCTTTCCGATGCTATTATTAATACAATTAATAATTCCTGAATTATAACAGTTACTTATATTAAAACCATCGCCTACTATCCCTCCTACTATTACTCCTGATTCACCTTCAAAATTTACACTTATATTACCTAAATTATAACAGTTACTTATATTAACACCATTGCCTGCTATCCCTCCTATCACAACATCATATTTACTACTATTTACATTTATCGTACATTTATTATAGCAGTAGCTTATATTAGAATTATAACTATAACCTACTATTCCTCCAACTCCCCTTGCTGCGTCGCTATTTATCTCTCCTGTTATCCCTATATTTTTTATTTCTGCATTACTTACATATCCAAATATCCCCACATATTCATTGTAAGAATTTATATACAAATTCTTTATTTCATAATTTTGTCCATCAAATATCCCTGAAAAACTTTTCGAAATACTTTCTCCAATTGGTGTGAATCCAGAACCGTCAACCTTATCAGTTAATTCTTCCTTTATTCCTTGTTTTATCCCATCTTTATTCAAGTCTCCATAACTACTATTTAATGGGTCTCTATACGAACTATTTTCTTCAAAGTCTAATGTTCTCATTAGTTTAACTTTTTTTCCACTGTAACTATTTCCTGCATTTACTTCTTTTGATAAATCTACTAAGTCTTCTATATAATTTATTTCAACATCTACTTCTTCTTTATCCTGATTATCTTCTTCTAAGTTTTTGTCTGCTCCTGCTATTTTAAAATATCTTTCTGTCTTAATTTCTTGATACCCTTCTGGATAACCAACTTCTACAATTTGATAATATCCACCTTCTAAAGGCAATGTTATTATTCCTTGTTTATTTGTTGTTACTACATAATCGCCATTTTCATTTTGTTTTCCTACATAGTTTCCATTTACATCTTTTGCATAATCTATTTTTCTCCCATTCTTGTCAAGTTTAAATATTGTAAACTCAGCATTTTCAAGAGGTTCGGTGTTCTCCGAATCTATTTTTGTTAATTTAAATAATGATTTATCTTGTATTACTATTTTTATTATATTATTTTCTTCTATCGATATATCTTTTATTGATTTTAAGCCCTCTTCGTTTTCTATATTAATTTCTAAATTTCCTTCTAAATTTTTCTCTGCTTTAAATTGTATCTTTTCTGCCACATTAGCATATCCATCTGGTGCCTCTAATTCTTGTAGCACATATGTACCTGTTATGTATTTTCCTTCCACATATTGATATAAATCATTTATAGTAATTTTTCCTTCTTTATCTGTAGTGGCAATTTGTTCCATATCTAAATCTCTACATTCTAATTTGAATTTTGCTCCTGATAATGGTACTAACTTTTCTATATTCTCTTCGTTTAAGTTTTCTGCTACCTTTAAAATCTGTAGTTGATATGTTGGTATTTTTTCATTTGTTATATCTACTTCTACTTGTATTAGATCGCTTTCATCAGAATTGTTAATTGTAACATTTGATAAATTTTCACTATTACTTTCAAATCTTATATTACCATCAGAATCTTTTACTAATTTAAAAGTTACATCTTGTATAATATAGTATCCATCTGCTCTTTTTTCTGATAAGGTGTATTCTCTATTTTGCTCTAATTTCTCTATCATTATTTGTCCATCTCTATTAGTAATATAATTTTTTCCATCTACTTTTAATACAACATTAGGTAATTTTTCTCCTGTTTTATTATCTACTTTTGTAAGAATTATTTTATATTTTGGCTCATCATGTGTTTTTATTTGTACCATTTCATTTTGTTCATCATAAGCTATTCTATTTGAATTTGTTTGTAATTTCAAATTACCTTCTGCAGTTTCTACAATTTCAAACTCTATTATTTCGTCATTTAATTCATAGTTATCTGGTGATTTTATCTCTTGAATTGTATATTTACATCCTACATATAAATCTGACATAGTTATATTTCCATCAGAATTCGTTGTTAATATTCTTGTTATTATATTTTCTTCTGAATCTTTATAATTTACTGTATATGTAGCTCCTGCTACTTTTAATGATTCAAAATCGGCCTTATGTTTTGTTAGATTTAAATTAAGTTTCTTTACTATTCTTACTCCCACTTTATTTGGCTCTGTAGAAAGTTGAAGTTTCCCTCCCTCTGTGTTTAATTCGTAATATACAGCGTGATTACTATATGATGTCAAATTATAATTAATATTTTCTGGTATATTTACTATATAATTAAATGTATAACCTTTTCCTACTTTTATTGTATATTCCTTTAAGTCTATCAAATATGTTTTTATTTTACTAAAATCTCGTACGTTTTCTTTTACAGTCCATTCATTATTACTATCTTCTAAATCTTTGCTAGGATTTTCTTTTTCAGAATAATATACAACAGTATTTTCTTTTAATTCATCTGGTACTTGTATTCCATTTTCTGCCATAGTTACACTAAATTTTGAATTTAAATCTTTACCATTTAAAATATATGTATTTCCTTCAAATGGTATTTTCCCTAATACTTTAATACCAGTTACTGTATTTGAATAATTGTTTATTAAATCAATATTTATACTAGCCTGTCTTCCATTTCCTTCCACTTCTGCTATATTGGGTGCTATTGTGATTTCGTTTTCCTCATTATAATTTGATACAGTTTCTACTGTAATTAATGATGTTGGTGATAGTAAATTAATTAGTGTATTTGATTTTCCTACATACTCTTCTAAGTTATTATCACCATCCACATCATATATATCTCGTGTTAAATAATAATAATCATTACAATATTCATTATATGCATATAATTTTATATCTTTATTTCCTGTTGGTATTCTTGGTTCTGGTGTCATATTACAATCAATAGTGATAGTATATATTTCTGGTTTTATATTTTTCGTTACTATTTTTATAAAATATTTACCACCTTTATTAAATAAATCATATGCTATTATTCTTACACTTTCATTATCAATTGTAACATTATTAATTTCCATATTGATAATTTCTTCTGGAATCTCCACTAAAAATTCACCATTTCTCCATTTAGCATCCCCTTCCTCTGTAAAATCTGTTGAAATATAAATTTTTTGATTATTACAAGTTTCCTGTGTTGACATTTTTTGTTTTTCTATTATTAATTCTGCATAAGATTTTTCAGAAATATAATATGCATAATCTATGTCCTTTACAATTCCTGCATCTTGTCCTACAATATTGCATACACCTGTTAAATATGTATAAACCAACTCTACATCTTTTACCTCGTCTTTTGTAAAATCTTGTAATATTCTATTTACATTTAGTTCTTTTACATTATATACACTTACACTAGAATTTAAGTTTGTAGCACTTGTTTCTACTCTTATATGTTTTACTGTTTCTTCATATCTATATGGATTTTGTCTTGAATAATGATTCCATTCTTCTTTTTTAAATGCTTTTATAAGCTCATTTGTATCATTATTATAAACAGAAATTACTCCATCTGCTCCTAGAAAATCATCTGCTTCGCTAAAGTAAATTCCTGTGTTTGTAATATACTCTTCCATTATAGTAGAGTTCCATTTATCTCCATAGCTTTCTGCATCCTTTGTTTCGCTCATTATCATAGAACTTACTTCGCCTTCGTCTCCTCTTGTAGCAAGCCATCTTACGATATATTCTTTATTTTTTATTTCTTCTTCACTATCATATAAGTTTAATAAATCTTGCTTTGAAATCACATTTCTATAGTTTGGTTTAGAAACATATTTTTTATCTATAAAATCTACATAAAAGTTATATATATTTCCCTTTGGTGTTTCTCTAAATATTACTGCTACTTTTCCATTTGCTACATTCGATTTTTTAGGATTCTCAAATTCTTTATTATTATTATTGTATCCAATATAATATCCTTCTATCTGAAATGTTAATGTTGTATATGAAGATATTTGAATATATGCTTCCTGTGGATATGTTACACATACTGTATATGTATTTGAACGTGATAAAGTATTTTCTATTGTGCTACTTTCATTTATTTTGCTATTTCTATGTATTGTTAATATTCCTGTTTCTTCATTATATTCTGTTTCTATATTGCTATTTGTACAAATTACTTCTGTTGGGCTATATCCATTTAATTCTGGTATTGTAATAGTTGCAACATTTTCTTTCAAAAGTAATTCCCTTTGTAATTCATCTAGCCTAAAACTAAAAGTAATTGTATTACTTTTTAAATCATCATAGTTGTAATATACATTTTCATCATAGGTATATATACTAGTTCTTACATCTCCATACCAATCTATTGTTAAATCAATTGTCTTGCTTATAGGTGTTTCTATTCCTTCATCTGTAACATGTGTACCTGTTAATGTAACATAGCTCACTTTACTGTAATTGTTTATATCATTTCCTATATCAGCTATCACATCTCCCAATATTAGCTTTTGTGTACCTGCATTTATTTGATTTAATTGTATCTCTCTTACATCATTTGATATATAGTTATGTGCTAGTACAGAGTCTTTTACCATATTAATACTATAATTAAAATTCGTACTATTAATAGTTATCTTTCCGTCTTTTAAATAACCATTCGTTAACACATTTATATCCATATATAACACATCAACACTATTTACATTTTTACATGTACCTAGTAACTTTTCTGCATTTCCATCATTATTTAGATCTCTTGTAAAAAATGCCCCAAATTTTACATAGTCACAATTTTCTACATTACTGTCTTTATCTGTTAATTCTGCATAATTCCTAGCCATTATAGTCTCAGCATCTAGTTTTGCAAATTTGTTTTCCACAATTTTTGCCAAATATGTGTATAATATTGCTACTGCCAAAACTACTATTATACTAATTGCTACAATTTTCTTTTTCTTCATTTCAATTTCTCCCTCCATAAAAAAATCTTTTTTATCCTATTTATCGTATCAATTTCACCTTTTTTTATCAATATCATATTTTTTCCTAGATTCTATTTGTTGTTACGGAAGGTATTCTTTATCCATTTATTAAATTTATATTACAATATAATTATAATTTTATATTTTTGTAATATAGATTATTGTACAGTTACATTTTTAATTTCATAACATTTTTTTGTAACAAAAAATAAAAATGTTGTAATAAAATTGCAACATTTTTATCTTTCTATATTTACTTTATTTCATAATCGGTCTAATTATCTAAAATTTTTTTGGTATTATAAATGTTTATTGTAACCTTGCTCTTACAATTAATCTTTTACTAGATGTATTATTACAAGTTATCATAGTTACTATAGATTCAGATGTGTTTTTTAGTACTTCTGTTTGTTCTGGATTAACATAGTATTTTTCATAAACAATATATGTATATTTTTGACCATATATATTTGTTATTTCAACAATATCTCCTTCATTTACATTTCTTAATTTTCCAAACATGGTCATATTTCTCATATTATGACCTGCTAGACACAAATTTCCAGTTCCATTTATAGAATTATTAGAAATTTTACATATAGATTTCCACAAAGTATCATCATTTTTATATTCTAATATTGGATATTCTATATCTATTTTATTAATTTTAATCTTTCCTAATACTGTCGAATTTCCTATTTTTACACTCATATCTAAAGGCTTATTTACTGCACTTTGTTGTGATGAATCATTAGAATCTTTTTTTACGGGTTCTATAACTATAGCCTTTTCTTTATTTTCTTCTATTTTTTTATCTAATTCATTTACTACCTGTGATAAACTTTTATCCATTACCTTAGAACTATGAAAATCAAACAATAACATTCCTATAAATATACTTACAGAAAACAGTAATAAAAATTGTAATATTATTGTGGATTTACTTTTCTTCTGATTTTTGTTTATATTATTAATATTGTTACTTTCTATTTTTTTATCACTATTAACACTTTTTTTCACATTTTCCTCCATATCATATGTATATCAATTAATTTCTTCTATTGTATTATTTTTCTATTTTTAAAATTAATAAAGTCTAATAAAACTATTTTTATTACAGCTATAACAGGTACAGCCAAAAACATTCCTAATATTCCAAAATATGCACCGTCCAATTGTTACTGCAAATATTACAAGAAGTGGACTTATCTTTAGAGAATCTCCTACAATCTTAGGATTAATTATATTTGCATCAATTTGTTGTAATATTATTACAATAATACCCATCCAAATTGCTTGTGAAGCTCCTCCTGTTAAAAATGTAATTATTATAGAAATTGTTACTGCTATAATTGCACCAAAATATGGAATCATATTTGATAAACCTATTAAGAATCCTAATAGAACTGCATATTTTACACCCATTATACTCATTGCAGTAGATGTTAATATTCCTACTACTATTGCATCTAATAACTGACTTGCTAAAAACTTTAAAAATATCTCATTTGTTCTATCAAAATATTTATTTACATTATTATAAGTACTTTTATTAAATAATGCTCTTGTTAATTTTTTTATAAATTTAACAATCTCTGTTCTTTCAAGTAATATATAAACAGATACTATTATTGCGACAAAAAAATCAAACACTCCATTTGCTATATTCATAGCTCCTTTAGCATATTGAGTTAAATTTTCTATGTTTACAAATTGTTTTAAATCTATATTTTTTAATTCATCTGCAATTCCCATTATATATTCACTTTTGAATACAGATTCATCTGGTAAACTATTTATTTTCTCCATTGTTAGATTATAATAATTTTGAAAGTTATTTACCAAGTCTATTATACTTTGTGATATTACTGGCACAATAAATCTTACAACTAGCATTATTATTATTATTGCAATAATATATACTGTAATAACACTAAATAATCTAGCCTTTTTTTTGATAAATTTTATATTTTTATATAAACTCTCTATCTTTCTTGATGGTAAATATAATACATACGCAATTATTATACCTAAAATAAAAGGCATAATAATATTAAATAAATTTGAAAGCCATGCTTTAATCTCTGTAAAATTATCTAAAGTTTTATATATTATAATAATAGCTAAAGCAAAACTAAACCAATAAACCCATTTTTTCCACATATTTTTACTATCTTTCATCACTACTCACCTATTTTTCTTTTGCACATTTAATACATAAAAATGTACAATAATTATTAACTATTAGTACATCTAACATAAAGATATACTTATTTATTAAACATTAATAAAATAAAAACAGTAAGTAATTTATTTTTAACAAGAAATACTTACTGTTTTTATTTTATTAGCACATCTTTTATGTTCTAGATGTGTTAGATTTTTAGTTCCTTTTGTACTTAATTCCTGTTTTTTTTGGTAACTTACGTACATTGGCACTTTTTTTAAAATTCATAAATGTAACATTCTAAATTTCTTCTACCAAAGCTAATACATTCACTATAAGACCCCATGTATACATCTATCTTATTATTAGATATTGCTCCACCTCTATCTTGTACTACAAACCATCCACCATTTGGTTTATTTGCAAAATATGGTATATAAATTACTGTTCCTAATTTATATCCACTACCTGCTGCAACTGTATACCAAGGTGACGCCATTGCACCTGATGCTGTCTTGCCATAACCAGCTGAACCTGGAGCTTTACCACAAGTAGATGCAGTATATGCTGATGCATTTAAGTTTTTAACAGTTGGTGTTATACCTTCTACTTTTTTTGCAAGTGATGTTGTAGATGTACTTGCTGGATTTGTAGTAGCTATTCTTCCAACCTGAGCTCTAGTTGTAACTTGTTTTGTTTTAACTTCTACAATCTTGTTAACAGGTTCTTTAATAATTTTTGAAGAAATTTCTATTTTTTCAATTTCCTCTTCATTTCTGTATTTAACCTTGTAAGTTATCTCTTTTATGCCATCTTCACCATTTTGAACTACTTTATCTTGTTTAGTTCCTGTACCTGTTGAAACATCTTTTGTTATTGTTTCATATGGTATACTAACTTGCTCTGTAATTATCTTTTCTACAATTGAATCATAATTTTGTAATAATTCTTGAGTTGTTAATTCTTTAGTTTCTTCTGTTGCTAATTCTTGCACCTTTTCTTCTGTTTTAGAAATTCTTATTGTTTTATTACTAGATAAATCTGATTCTCCATTAGGTGTACTTTTTTCATCTGGTAATAAAATAATATGATTTTCATCTAATATTTCCGAAATTTTTGTTTTTGATGTTAAAACATTCATTTCATATCCATTAGAAAGAATTATTTTAACACTATTTAATTTTGTATTAGTTGCCATAACACCTACTCCTAAAAGGAATATAATTATTAAACTAATACCTATCACTTTTTTAAGTGATATAGATGCTTTATCATCTTTCTTCATAAGAAATATGTCCCTCCTTTTAAGCAACACAATTGTATTATAACATTAATTTTATAATCTGTCAAATTTAGACAGCAAACATAATTTTTTTGTTTTTTATATAAAATATCATTTTTAAACTTTGTTAATATTTCTATATATAATATTATATGTTGCTTGTACTACGAATATGACACTTTTCTATTTTATACAAAAAAAATTAATTGTATTTTTATAACTTAATCTTGCTATTTCTAATAAACTCTTATCTTTTTCTTTTGCAATCTTTTCTGCTATATATTTAAGATTTCTTGAATCATTTCTTTTTCCTCTATTTGGTTCTGGTGATAAATATGGGCTATCTGTTTCAATAAAAAATCTATCATCTGGAACCATTTTAATAATTTCCGTTGCATTTTTAGAATTTTTAAAAGTAATAGGTCCTGCAAAAGATATATAAAACCCAAGCTTTAAAGCTTCTTTAATTAATTCTCTATTAAGCATACAACAATGAAAAACACCTTTTCTATTTACATTATATTTTTTTAATATTTCTAATGTATCATAAACTGCATCTCTACAATGTATAACTATAGGTAAATTTAAATTATTTGCCAAATTTATTTGTTCTATAAATGCTCTTTTTTGATATTCTTTATTTTCTTTATTCCAATAATAATCTAAACCAATCTCACCAATAGCTACACACTTATTATTTAAACTTAAATCTTTTAGTTCATTTAATTGTATCTTAAAATGTGTTTCACTTTCTGGAATATCATTTGGAGATATTCCACATGTTGCATATATAAATTTGTAATCATTTGCTAAATTAATTGCATATTTTGATGAATTCAAACTATATCCTGCACTAATTATTTTTGTTACACCTTCATTATATATTTCATTTATTACATTGTTTCTATCTTCATCAAACTTAGAATCATCATAATGTGCATGTGAATCAAAATATTCTATTTTCATATTATATCGCCTCCTATCAAACATCGAACATTGGGGACGGGGTTAAGTGTTCAAACTCTGTGAACATTAGGGACAGGGTTGAATATTCAAATGTCTAAAAATGCCCTAGATTTTTACTCGTTGTATACTAAATGATAAATCTAACTATAATCCTCTATCCATTATAGTTTTTATTCTATTATATTGCCCCTGTCCCCAATGTTCACAGGGTTTGAACACTTAACCCCGTCCCCAATGTTCTTCACTCAGTCAATATTGTTACACTTGCTATTGCATATTCTTTAATATGTGAAATGCTTATATCTTTATCTATTATATTTATAGATGTATCTAATTTATTTATAGAAAAAGTAGGTCTTCCGTTTTTCATCATTTCTAATTTCTATATCAGTCCATGTTATGTCATACTTTGATTTAAGACTACTTGATATTGCTTTAAATATTGCCTCTTTTGCTGCAAATCTTGCTGCGAAATGTTGATATTTCATATTGTTTTTTGAATTACAATACTTGATTTCGTAATCTGTAAATACTCTTTTCAAAAATTTCTCTCCTAGACTATTAATTGATTCTTCTATTCTACCTACTTCTATTATATCTATTCCTGTTCTTACTTGCATTAAACTTTTGTATGATATTTATTAATCATACTTACTCCTCTCTTTTTTTATATTTAATTTTATAAGGTTCAAATATAATATATTTGAACCTTATTTATCTAAAATTATGTTTTATTAATTATCTGTATAGTAATTTGCATTTAAATCTTCACTTATATGCCATTTTCCTATAAAGTTTACTATTATGTTTTTGTCTAGATTATACTTTGGCTCTAGTACTATATTTCCTTTTTGGTCTATTACTCCCCAAAGTCCATCTTTTTTTATTCCAGAATATCCATATTCATTTTGTTCTGTTGCATCATCATAAATATAGTCTGTTACTTGATTTCCTTTTTTGTCTACATATCCATATTTACCATCTTTTCTAACAACTGCCATACCTTCTTTAAATGGATGTGCTCTTTCAAAAGAAAATGGTATTACTACATTTGTTGCATTTTGGCAATCTGCCTTGTCATCTAATGTCACTGGATCAGCTACATAATTTAATACACTTTTCTTAGTTGAAGTTGTACTATAGCCCAATTCTGCAGCTTTTGCTTTTACAGTTGCTAAATCGCAGATTGAATTATGTGGTGCTTTATATTTTCCAGATATTCTCCAGAACACATCTCCTTCTTTCCATGCTTTTCCTGTGTCATATGCTAGTCCATTTACATTATTAATTCCTAATGTTTTTATATCTGCTTGTGCTTGTGGGCTCCATCCTATGTGTGCATATATTGCATCATTTTCTAATGCGTAGTCTAGGAAATAATGTCTAGAGCTTCTCATTGGTCCAACTTTATCTGCATCTGAACCTTTGAACAGTGCCATTAGTCTGGTTTCTCCGCCTTCTACAATTATTTCATATACTAAGTATGCTTTATTTATTGAAAATTGTGGCCATGCATCACTATGATTATCTATCATGCATGCTATTGGTCTATCTACTCCTGAAAATATTTTTATTTCTTTTTCAGGTTCTTCTACTGGTAATCCCTCTGTTGCTTCGTTTGTCACATTTGTATTGACTTCAATTGTTTTCTTACCATTCATGTATTTCCAACCTAAAAAAGCTCCTATTCCAACGATTATTAGCAATACAATTGAAAAAAGGATTTTGATTCCTTTCTTACTTTTTTTGTTTTCGTGATTATCGTGTTTTCCCATAAAATCTCCCCCTCTTTGGTTTTCAATTTTATTCGCGAGTTATATTAAGTTTATTTAAAACAGTTTCTTCTTTTGCTCTCATTTCTGTTCTATCAACTAATTCTATATGATCATATCCCATAAGATGATAAAAGCCATGAACTACCATATATGCTAATTCTCTCTCAAATGAATGTCCATATTCCTCAGCTTGTTCTTTTACTTTTTCAATTGAAATAACAATATCTCCAAGAGCTTCTTCAATTTCTCCTGTGATGTTTGGTATTTCTTCTTTTTCAAACATTGGAAATGACAAAACATCTGTTGGTCTGTTTATTTTTCTATAAGTATTATTTAGCTCTTGGATATGTTGCGGATTTGTTAAAATAACACTTAAATATAAACCTTTATCTAATAAATTTTCTTCTGTAAAACATGCTTCTGTAACTTTTTCAATTATGCTTTCGTATGAACTATCTTCTGCTATATCTAAATATTCAATTTGTGCTAATTTTTTCATTATCTTTCCCTCTATTTATTTCTTATATATTTAGTGCTTGTCTTACAATCATCTTTTATTTTTCTCATTACACCATATGAAACTAGTCTATCTTTGTAGAACTTAATGATGTTCTTGTTTTCCTTATTTTCTTCTAATGTTGTAATTTCTCTTCTTAAGAATAATATCTCTTTTTCTCTTGCTGTTTCAGCTTTCTCGTATTCTTCATAGAATTTTTTATATGATTCTCTTTCTTCTGTTTTCTCCCAATATACTTTTCCTGATAATAATTTTATGTTGTAATTTTCTAGTAAATCTAATAGTAAATTGTATGCTTCTAATTTAGCTTTTTCGTCCTTAGTCATAACAATTATTTTTCTTATGTCTCTTAATAATTTGTCATAACATTGTTCTGCTGCTACTAGAGGTAGACTGTGTGTGAATATTTGTCTACTAATTCCTAGTAACAACATATTTTTTTCTACATAATCTTTTGAATCCAATTCACCAATATCAAATTGGTCTAGTCTATTTAATTCTGAACCAACTCTTTCTTCTATTCCATTATTAGGATCTTCTAATTTTATAATTAGTATCTTATTTATGTATTCATCAAGAATATCAAAGATTTTATTGTATACATCTGTTGTTGTATCAAGCCTTCTTGAGCACTCTGCTAATTTTACAGAATAATTTTTTAATATTCCTTTATAGAAACTATCCATTTGTGTAACATAAAAATCTTTATACTTTTCTAAAGCTTTGCCTTTGGCATTTAATTTTAAGGATTCATAATCAAGTTCTATTAAATACTTTTGTTTTTGGTATTTGTATTCTGTATATTCTTTTTCTTTTAATGTTGTTATTTTATAATAATTTCCCATAGCATCTTTTTCAAATGCTGATGCTGTATTTGTTTTTACTTTTTTATATACTGTATCCATTATATATTTGTCTATTGCTTCTAAGTAAATTGAGTATGCTTCTTTATATTTTTTTGATAGTATTTTTTGCTTATCTACATCACTATTCTTTGGATTGTTCAACACTTCATAAGCTTTCAGCATATTATTTCTTTTTAAATTTATTACTATTCCATTTATTCCTATTTTTGTTGGAATTATAATTTTTGATAAAGTTTTGCTTAGTTTTCCAAAAAAGGTTTTATTTGAATCGACTACTTTTAAACTTCTTTCTTCCAATGTTTTTCTCCTTTCATGAAACCAATTTTTGCTCTACCCCTATTTTTTCAATTACTTCATATATTAGCTTTACTTTTATGCCATTTTCAGTAGGTTCAACAATTGTATCCTTGTTAACTATTTCTTTTCCTTCAACATCACTATTCATTTGTTTTTCTAGTTTACTTAATATTTCATCTTGTAATTCTTCTTTTGTAAGTTCTTTTTGCTCATATTTATATTCATAATTTGTTATTTTTTTGAATTCTATTGGTAAATAAAAATTGTTTAATATTTTAATTTTATTTTTCGTTTCCATTGTATCATATTTTTCAAATTTTGAAAGGTTTTTATAAAAATTTATTGCTTTTTTGTTTATTATTATTCCATATTTATTTTCTTGCTGATTTGTAGTAATTTTTTCTTCTCTAACAAAATTATCTTCCATTTCCGCTATGTACCATACTTTAGCTTCTACTTCTCCGCTAGCGTGCATATACCTTACTCCTGTATATTTTCCTTCCATCCAGCCACCAATTAATTTTTCACCTTGTTCAATTACATCTCCTTCTTTTACTAATGCTGTTCCTTTTGTCACATTGATTTTGGTTATAATTCCTTCTTTTTTTGCAACAATATCGCAGTACTCATTTTCATCAATTATAGTTGGTTTTTCAACCGCTTCTACTATGCTTACTTTTATGTTAGTTCCCTCTATTTTCATGCCAATCCATGAAATTCTACTATCTTTTAGCCTCATTTTTTCTATTATTTTATTTGTGTCAACCTTGTACTTTAAAACACCTTGTTTTATTCCGCTTTCATTTAATTCATTCATAATTTCTTCTGTGCTTATTGATTGATTTCCTTCAATTTCTATATTCCAAATAAAATTCGATAATATACATATTGACAAAATTAAAGTAAAAAATAAAAATATAAAAACTTTGCGGTTTTTATATTTTTTTATTATAAATGGTATTCCTCTTTTTTTCTTTATTCTTACTTTATTTTGTGTCTTTTTAGCTATTTTTCTTATTTTTTTAAAATTTTCTATATGTATATTTGTAGTTACTATACTTTTATTTTTTCTTTTAGTTCCCCATAATTTAATACCTTCTTTGGCGCAGGTATTTAGAAATCTTTCAATAAAGAAACCTTCTACTTCTATTTGAATATAGCCTTTTATAAAATTATTTTTTCTTGCTAAACTCATTTTATCACCTGCGCTCGAAGTCTAAATTTTCTATTTTTCCTGTTATGCTTACAGATTCATCAGTAATTTGATTTAATTTTAATTCAAATCCATTTATGTTGATATTTCCTATATATGTGCACACTCTTATGAAAAATTCTTCATATTCTAATATTCCTTTATAGTTTTCTATTAACACTTCATCAAATCCTAACATTGTTACTTTTGGAATATCTGTGCCAACTTCTTTTGGCAAATCAAGTATTTCATTAACCTTATTTAAATTCATATATTTTTTCTCCTTCTCTATGATTATATATATTCAAATAAAGTTAAAGTATGAGTACTAGTTTTTAATTCATTTTTATGCTGCCTATAATTTCTTTTAAGTCTTCTATCTTATTTTTCTTCATATAATTTTCTATTCCATCAATAGTTTTTACTGCTACTGTTGGATCTACAAAATTTCCAGCTCCTATTGAAATTGTACTTGCTCCTGCTATCATAAATTCAATTGCATCTTCTCCATTCATAATTCCACCTAGTCCCATTACTGGGATATTAACACTTTGAGCTATTTGATATACACATCTTACTGCTACTGGTTTTATTGCTGGTCCTGATAGTCCACCTGTATTGTTAGCTAATATTGGTGCTCTTTTATTTATATCTATTTTCATTCCTAATAATGTATTGATTGCTGAAATTGCGTCTGCGCCTGCATCTTCGGCTCCTTTAGCTGGAGCTGTTATATCTGTTACATTAGGTGTTAGCTTTACTATTAATGGTTTGTCTAATACTTTTCTTACTTGACTTGTTACGTTTTTAACGCCTTCATATGTTGTTCCAAAAGCTAAGCAACCAGCTTTTACATTTGGGCATGACAAATTTAATTCAACACCATCTATATCAAGTGTATTTAATATCTTGCATAGTTCCACGTATTCTTCAATTGTACTACCACACGCATTTACTATTATCTTTGTATCAAATTTTCTTAGAAAAGGTAAATCTACTTCAGCAAAATATTCCACTCCTGGATTTTGTAAACCTATTGAGTTTAACATTCCGCTTGCTGTTTCACATATTCTTGGCGCTTTATTTCCTGGTCTAGGCTTTAGTGATGTTCCTTTTGTAATTATTGCTCCTAACCTATTTAAATCTATAAAATCTTGAAATTCTCTTCCATATCCAAATGTTCCAGATGCTACTGTAACTGGATTTTTCATTTCAATCCCTGCAAAATTTATTTTTGTATCCATTTAAAATCCTCCTTGTTTATTAAAATTCTACTTCTGTACAGTTAAATACTGGTCCATCTTTGCAAACATGTTTATACTGTGGTGCTTCTTGTGTGCTTTCTGATGTTTTTACTGCACACCCCAAACATGCTCCAATTCCACATCCCATTCTTTCTTCTAATGAAACTTGGCATGGTATATTTTCTTCCATTGCATATTTCTTTACTGCTCTTAACATCGGTAATGGTCCACATGCCATAATCACATCTGGTTTTTCATCTTGTTTTAAGTAGTCAATTGCAAATCCTTTTTCTCCATAACTTCCATCATCTGTTGTTATTACCAATTTGTTTGAAACTTTTTGAAATTCATTTTCACATGTTACATATTCTTTAGATCTGAATCCAAGATATGTATTTATTTCAGCTTTGTCTTTTAATTCTTTTGCGATTTCATATAAAGGATAAGTTCCTATTCCTCCACCTATTATAGCTACTTTTTTATAATCTTTTATTTCAAATATTCCATTTCCTAAAGGTCCTAATATATCTATTTTATCTCCAATATTTTTCTCTGATAATATTTTTGTTCCATTTCCTTTTACTTGAAATATAAATTCAATTGTATTGCTATCTACTATTGAATTTATACTTATAGGTCTTCTTAGAAATGGTTCTACACTGTCTGATACTCTAATTTCTAAGAATTGACCAGGCTTAGCTTCTTTGGCTATTTTGTCTGTTTTTATTCTATACTTAAAAATATCTGTTGTTAATTTTTGTTTATCCAATAATTCACATTTTTCTTGATATTTCATTATTATCTCCTTTTAATTTTATTTTTTATGGCAATTATTAATTGCATTCATTAACTCGTCTCTCATTCGTATTGCCTCTGCTCTCGTAGCTTTAGCATAATCTTCTTCACTAAATTCATTTTGCCATCTTTCTGATTTGTACGCACACATTAAACTTCTTGTAGCATTTACAATTCCGCCTAGTCCATTTTTATCAAAGCCTAATGCTATATCTTCTGCTTTTCCGCCTTGTGCTCCATATCCGGGAATTAGAAAGTATGCATGTGGCATTATTTCTCTTAGTTCTTCTAATTGTTTTGGATATGTTGCTCCGACAACTGCTGAAACATTGCTATATCCATTTTCACCTATTAGCTCTTCTCCCCAAGAATTTACTAATCTAGCTACTTTTTTATAAACTTCTTCTCCATCTTCTGTTTTTAAATCTTGAATTTCTCCTGATGATTTATTTGAAGTTTTTACTAATACAAAAATTCCTTTATCATATTTCTTACAATCTTCAACAAATGGATTTACACAATCTGATCCCATATATGGATTTACTGTTGCAAAATCAACATCAAATATTGACTCTTCTTTTTCATTTATTAAATTTTTTCCAAGATACGCTCTAGAATATCCACTTGATGTTGATCCAATATCTCCTCTTTTCACATCTGCCATTACAAGCATTCCCTTAGATTTGCAATAATCAATCATTTCTTTATATAATTTTATTCCTTCTATCCCATACATTTCAAAATATGCGCTTTGTAATTTTACTGCTGGAATTATATCATATGTTGCATCTATTAACGCTTTGCTATATTCTAGCATTGCACTGCACATTCCATTTATATCTTTGGAATATTTATTTTTTACGCAATCTGGTACTAGTTCATATCTTGTGTCCACTCCTATAACTGTTGGATTATTCATTTGTTTGATCTTTTCAATTAATCTATCCATTAAGTTTTTCATAACTGTAATTCCTTTCTATTTATCTTCATATACTACATTTCCTGAAACTATTGTGTATTTTACTCTCCCTTTTATTTTTTCTCCAATGAATGGTGTATTTTTGGATTTTGAAACTATATCTTCTTTTTGATAAATGTATTCTTGATCTTTATCAAATATTGTTATGTCTGCTATTTTTCCTTCTGAAATATCTCCTCTGTCGATTTTTAATAATTTAGCTGGATTATATGACATTAATTTGCACATATCTAAAAGTGTTATTTCATTTTTATCTACTAAATTTGTTATTGTGGCTGCTAGTGCTGTTTCAAATCCTATTATTCCGTTTGGTGCTTTTGATAACTCTTTTGATTTTTCTTCTTCTGTATGTGGTGCGTGATCTGTAACTATGCAATCTATTGTTCCATCTTTTAGCCCTTCTATAATTGCTTGTTTATCTTTTTCTTCTCTTAATGGAGGATTCATTTTTGCATTTGTTCCTTTTTTTAGGACTTCTTCTTGCGTGAAACTATAATAATGTGGACATGTTTCACATGTTACTTTTACACCTCTTTGTTTTGCACTTCTAATTGTACTTACTGATGTCTTTGTACTAATATGGCAAATGTGTGTATGTAAATTATTTGTTTCTGCTATTACTATATCTCTTGCTGCCATAATCTCTTCTGCTTCTGGAAGTACACCTTCAACATTTAACTCTTCAGCCACTTTTCCAGCATTTATTGCTCCACTTGACACTGATTTTTCTTCACAATGTTCTGATATAAAACTTCCAATATCATTTGCTTTTATCATAGCTTCTCTTATCATTCTTGCATTTTCAACAGGCATTCCATCGTCTGAAAAAGCTATTGCTCCTGCTTGTTTTTGTTCTTCAAAATTTACAAGTTCTTCTCCATTTTCACCTTTTGTTACACTTGAGTATGGCAACACATTACACTTAGCTACTTTTTTAGCTTTTTCTATTATTTCAGATAAAATAATAGCGCTATCTGGTGTTGGTTTTGTATTTGGCATAGGGCAAATTGTTGTAAAACCACCTTTAATAGCGCTATTTGAACCTGTTTCTATAGTTTCTTTATGTTCACCACCTGGTTCTCTTAAATGACAATGCATATCAATCATTCCAGGCATTATATAAAGACCTGTACAGTCAATAATTCTATCTGCTGTTTCAGCAATATTTTTTTCGATTTTTTTTATTTTTTCATTTTCTATTAGTAAGTCTGCTACTTCTTGAAATTTGTTTGCATAATTAATTATTGTTCCATTTTTTAATAATAATTTCATGTTTTTCTCCTTTCAACATTTTGTTTATCCTATCATTTAACTCATCTTTTTTCAACAATTTATTTTATATTATCTTCCATTTATATTTACATTGACTTTAAGTTTCTTTTTGTATATATTTTTTATAAATAGAATTGGAAAGGAATAATTTAAATGAAAAATTTAACTTCTTATCTTTTTAAAACAAATGCTTTTCGTGTTTGTGAAGAAAACAAGCCTTTTTGGTATACTTCAGGAAAAATTGGACCTTATTTTGTTAATGGTCATTTTTTATATGGAAACGAAAAAGATGCAAATAACCTATTGAATTTTATAAATTCAGAATTGGAAAATACATCTAAGGATATAATTCCTAAAAATATTTTTGAAAAAGTATTAAATCAATATGAAAATAATGAAATTTATGCAACTATTATTAATAACCTTGTTCTTTACTTAAAAGAAAACGTTAATGTTGATGAAATTGACTATGTTTCTGGTGGAGAAAGACGTGATTGGTATTTTTCAAATATAGTTGCTTATCTTTTAAATAAGCCTCATATTACTATTTTTAAAGATCTATCTTGTGTTTTAAGTTCACATGATTTTTCTAAAAATAAAATAATTACTTCTGTTGATAAATCTAATGTTCTTCATGTCGCTGATTTATTAAATCAAGCTTCTAGCTATTTAAGAGCTTGGATTCCAGCTATTGATACCTTAGGTGCTAAAATAAAATGGAGTTTAGTATGTATTGATAGACAACAAGGTGGTGCTTCAAAGCTTGAAGATGCAGGTATTATCTCTTTGTCTCTTATGAATATTAATACAGAATTATTCGAAGAAGCTGCTAAACAACAAATTATAACAGAAGATCAATTAAAGATGCTTATTGAATTTGCTAAAGATCCTGATGTAACAATGAGAAATTTTTTAATTGCTCATCCTGAATTTTTAGAAAATGCTTTAAATGCAGATGAAAAAACTGCAAAAAGAGCTAAGCTTTGTATTGATAGTGATATCTATTCTTTGTAAATATAATTTTCTTATATATTATTTTTTAATGCACTCCAAATTTAATATAATTTTATGGAGTGCATTTTACTTTATATTTCTCTAATTTTTATCTATAAAATTCCTCTAATTTTCTGAACTCATACCCTTCTTTTTTTATCATCTGAATACACTCTGATAAAATGTTCATGTTATCTTTTGATGTTCCATGTAATAACATTACTTCTCCTGGATGCAAATTTTTTAATATTTTTTCTTTTCCATATTCTTCTCTTCCTTGTTTTGACTCTTCCCAATCATCATATGCAAATGACCACATAACAGTTTGATAATTCATTTCATTACAAATTTGAAGTGTTTTCTCACTATATTCGCCCTTTGGTGGTCTTATATATTTCATTTCATATCCAAATTTTTCATATACAGCTGTATGTAAATCCATCACTTCTTTTTTTATCTCAGCTTCTGTAATTTCTGGCATACTTTTATGATTTACAGTATGATTTCCTACATCATGCCCTTCTTCAATCATTCTTTTAACTAGTTCTGGATGTGTATTTAAATAATGCGCTGTTATAAAGAAACACGCTTTTACATCATTTGATTTTAGATCGTCTAATATTTTTTCTGTATATCCTCCTTCATATCCTAAATCAAATGTCAAATATATATACTTTTTCTCTTTACTTCCCATTGCTATTCCATTATATTTATCTATTAATTCTTTATTTTCTTTTCCTAAATCTGGTTGTTCATGATTGTCATTTCTTTTGATTCCCCAACATATCTTCTTATTAATATCATTTGCTTTTGCCTCATTGAAAAATCCTGATACACATATAATAGATATAGAAAAAATAATAGCTATAACCGTAATAATTTTTTTATTCATTACTTTTCCTCCATTCTTTTTTACAATAATATTATTATAAAAAAATTTTAGACGTATTTTCTTACTTATTTCTGCTATTCATGAAATTTGTGCTCCATGTCTTTACATTTTTTTACAGTTTTCTATTGACTTCATCTTTCATTTATTTTATATTTATTATTACCGTACCAAAAAATGGTAATCTACATAAAAGGAGTTTTTTCAATGGAAAACATCTTAAATGAAAATATTGTTCTTACAAAAATTGTATCTATTTTTATAGCGTTTTTGGAAGTTGTAATTTCAAAAACATTCTTTATTTATGCTTTTAAATTAGAGCTTTCACGAATGAAAGCATGTTTATTTTTCTGTATTTGCTATCCTTTACAAGTTCTAAGCATTATTTTCATGCCTATTATTGATTTTCCTATTGTTAATCTATATATTACTTTTACATGTTTATTTTTATTTTTTAAAAACAATTTTACTCATAATTTCTTTATTCTGCTTATTCCACTATCTCTATTTCAATTATTAAAATTATTTTTTGTTTTTATATTGGCTTTTGCTTTAAATGTATCTCCATTAATTCTAATGAGAATTCCTATCGTTAGACCAATTATAATTTTACCTACATATTGCATTATTTTTGCAATATTACATCATCTGAAAAAAATTGATATCGCAAATAAGCTTTCTTGTAATTTGAATTTAGCTAGTAAAATAGTAATAAATTTATTTTCATTTTTGTGCTTGTTTTTTGTATTTATAAACAACTATTTATTAATATTGGATTTTTCCGGATCTGTCTTTGCATTCTTGTTATTGAATATGTCTTTAATTTCTATTCTGATTCTGTTAATTTTTAAAACATTAGATTTGCATAAAACCGAATTAATATTAGACTGTGAAAAGAAATCTTATAGTTGCTTAGCTAATTCATATGATGGAATACGTTCTTTTAAACACGACTTTTCTAATATAATGCAATCTATTGGTGGATATTTAATGACAGATGATTTAGAAGGATTAAAAATTTATTATTCTAGTATTTTTAAAGACTGTGAAGAACTAAAAAAACTTTCACTTTTTAATAAAGATGTTTTAAATAGTCCTCCAGTATTATCTTTAATTACTGAAAAGTATTATAAAGCAAAGAATTTAGGAATTGATTTTAATATAGAAGTTTTTGTGGATTTAAACTCTCTAAATATGAATATTTATGAATTTACAAGAATTCTTGGTATTTTTCTAGATAATAGTATTGAAGCTGCTAATTTAAGCAAGAAAAAAACTATAAATATTATGATAGTAAAAGATGCTAGAAATCATTTTGATTCTTTAGTAATTGAAAATTCTTATGAACCTGGAGCTCTTATTGATACTAAGAAAATATTCGAAAAAAATTATTCTACAAAACCTAAAAATACTGGGTTAGGTTTGTGGAAAGTTAAAAATATTTTGAAAAAATATAATAATATATCTTTAAATACTACTGTGACAGACACATATTTTAGGCATCAGTTGAAAATTTATTATTAGCTATAAAAAGTTTTATGTATTAACTTATTTTTTTATACTTCATTATAATTAATATTATTGAATTTAT
>ENA-ORMR01000838-ORMR01000838.1-human-gut-metagenome-genome-assembly--contig:-NODE-838-length-27004-cov-3.377676_pt1 | contig 27004 bp, 31 predicted proteins | sample MGYA00242107_ERZ509003 | MGnify/ENA primary metagenome ERZ509003 (study PRJEB26280, sample SAMEA2338699) | human gut metagenome | biome: human gut; feature: human-associated habitat; material: faeces...
AGCCGGTCGCTTTTCTGTTGCGTATAGCTATGATGGCGGATTGTGCGGTGGTGCCCTAAAAATTTTGTTTTTCATAAAAATTGCCTCCTAAATATATTTTATCTATTAATAATAACATAAAAAGACAAAAAAGTACATATCATAGTGTGAAAATTTTGTTTTCTTACTATGATATGTACAAGCTGCTTTAAACGTGCTATTATTTAGATACTGAAGAAATTCAGAAAAATTTTTGAGGGGAACTCCACCTCTCCGTTCCAGACGAAAATATCTGACGTTACCTTCCAATCTTGATCCGGCAAGGCTTACTTGCCGGATTTTTTGTAACCAAATTGTAACTAAATTTTCTTACTATGATATATACAAATATATCGAAATATGTTATTATGGTATAAAGCTTTACAGCACTAATGTTTTAAATCAAATCGCTTGAATTTTCATGGTACGTAGCATAACGAGTCAGCAATTTTTAAAAATTTTTCCGGAGTGTGTAATAAATCGCTCGCGTTTTTTGTTATAGTTAGTGAAAGCTGCCATGAAATTTTACTGCATTAACATTTTAAATCAAAGGAGGTCTGCATATGCATCCGTTCAAACAGCTTCTGCGCCAGCCGCTGCGCACTGCTGCCGCGCTGATTATTTTAACGGCTTCGGCGGCGTTTATGTGCCTCAGCTGGGGTGTTTACCGCTCGGGGCTTGCCACCGCCAAGGCGGTTGACGATGGGTTCACCACCCTTATGGTGTATGACGAAGAATATCTTTCAAATAATATAACCACAGCCGAAACAAACTTTTATGATAGTGCAACCGGCGAATATATACCGACCGAATGGGAAGTATCTCTGCTATCCGCATTTGAAGACGACGGTACCTTTGATTCAATATCCGCCGCCCTGCCTCAGTAGGACGCTCTGCGTGATATTATGATTTCCAGATATGCAAACGCATATATAAACGGTTATCTGCCGTTGATACCTTCGCTCGACGGCGGTGATGCATATGGCTACTTTGACAGCCCTTACAATTCGGCAGTGCTGGTTTTTAAGGCTACTGATATAAAAGTTGAGCCTCATATACAAATGGAGGGCTTTTACCGTTTATCGCTTGAGGGCGACATTATTGCAAGACCTGCTTTCAGCGACCGATTCACCAAGATCGATAAAATACGCCTGACCTGTAATGGCGCAGATGAAAAGGAGCTTGAAGAAATAAAAACCGATTACGAAATAGGCAAAACCTACATAGTTTCGCTTTCTGATAATTACTGCGACATTGACCGGAGGGCAAAGCAGGAAATAATCTATATGTATATCAGCACCAGTCACGGCGCGCCTACCGGAGCGACCGTTGACAATGTTGACTGGTCAAAGCTTGAAATTGGCTCGGATAAAAAGCCTACCAAGCGGGTTGTCGGAGAACAGGTTGACGCAACCATAGAGTGCTACGGACAGGTTTATGGCATATCCGGTAAATATTTAGACGGCTTAGGCTATTGCGGGTCTGATGGATTCCGCTTTCCACGCGGAGATGACGACTCAAATGACTTATTTGCTAATTACTACGGCAGCATAGCAGAGGTTACCGGAACCCTTGAAGACTTTTTAGCCGACCCCGAAAACAAATCATGGGTCGACTCTATTAATGAGATAAACAGATCACTCAGCGCCGCAACCGTTTACGGCACGGACAATATTAACAGCATTCTTTTATTCGCCGACAAAACAATGTATTTAAGCGATGGCGAGGAGTTCTCTGCCGAAGACTATGAGCAGGGAAACAACGTTTGCATAGTCTCGGAAACCGCCGCCTATAAAAACGGCTGGAAGCTTGGCGATAAAATCACGCTTAATTATTACGATGGCGTGCAGGTTAATTATCAGAACTTTACCAAGGCGTTGCCGGGCGAATATACCTCGGAAAACGACCTCGGAATAAGCTGCGAATACGAAATCAAGGGAATCTATCGCCATACAAATAGCTTTTCCGGCGACCCCTCGGACATCACGCCGAACACTGTTTTTGTTCCGAATAAAAGCTTAGACAATTTGGGAATCAGGCAGAACAGCGACCCAGCCGACGAAAGCGGATTTGCTTTACCAACTCAAAGCGATATGGACTTTGAAAGCATGGTAATCAAAAACGGCAGAATCGACGATATGAAAGCCTTTATCGAGTAGCAGGGCTGGGATCTGAATTGGTTCAAGTTCTACGACGGCGGCTACAGCGAGGTTAAAGCAACCGTTGAAGGAATTAAGGACAGTGCAGACGATCAGCTTTTAGCTTCAAGCCTTACCTGCCTTGCGGCGTTTATAATTTACATAGCACTGTTTGTAATGCGGCAGAAAAAAACGTCGGAGTTATGCTGTCGCTCGGTTCGGGAAAGAAAAAGGCTGCCGGCTTTATGATTGCGGTTTCGACCATACCTGCCGCTATAGCTACTGTTTTAGGCGCGATAATCGGCTGTGCAATGCTTAAAGGCTCGGTTGCAAAGGTAGTGTCGGAGGCTTCGCAGCAGCTTGACACCGCCTTTTCGGGTGCTTCCGCCACCGGTCATGCGGCTCTTGAAAACACTGCGGTTCTTCCGTCCGCCGCTGTCATTGCCGCTGTTGCTCTGCTTGTTGTGTATGTTGCAGCCTTTGCAATAGTGTCGCTTATAACGGCGGGAAAGAATCCTCGGTTGCTTATTAGAAAGTGAGGAAGATATGGGAATATACTTAAAAAGCAGACTTACAAGGAGTGCTCTTGGATATGTCACCGCGCTGCTTTTGACCGTTTTTTCGGTTTTCGGGTGCTTTTATTCCTGGCTGATAGAATCCAAGGAGGCTGAGCGCGAAAGCGCCTATTCGCTGCCCTCCGAGGTGGTTATAGCCTCGGTTACAGGCACAAGCACCGAGGATCTGGACATTATGGGACCAAGCCTGCGGGCGTTCACAAGGTATAAGAGCGGCTTTGATGCTATGAATCTCCCCGACCTGCGACCGTATTTTTCGGACATAAGAATTGAGGAACGGCTTGCTTACGGCACCTTGGCTCAGACAGGCGTTCATCTGCTCAGGGGAATAAGCTCGATGAGTATGTTCGGCGGCGATGAGATTATCTGGCTGGATGGCGAGCTGGATTTGGAGGACTACGACAGTGAGGGCATAATCATTCCGGAAGAAATATATAGCTCCCTGACGGATGACAGCGATATCCTACGTATGACCGTCTACCCGAACGAGGAAACCACCAACCGCTTTGCAGTCTGCGAGCTTAAGATAGCCGGATACTACACCGGCGGCGACAAAACAACAATTTACTGCCCGTTTGAGCAGGCAATGAGAATCATGACGGAGATTGAGGGCTTTTACGGCTCCGGATTCAGCATTTCCGCAACGGTTGCCGACAATAAAAAGCTTGACGAGCTGAGGGAACTTCTGCCGCAGTATTTCTGCGAGGTAACGCCATCCGGAAATGTCGGTGAAAGCCCACTTGGCTATGAATACCGCCATTCCGCCATAATACACGACGAGGAGCTTCGCAAGACCATAAACACATTATCGCGGAGTATAAGTCTTTTAAAGCGGCTATACCCGATAATACTTTCCGCGGAGATAATAATAGCCGCGGCTGCATGCTGGTTTTATAAGCATCTATCGCGGCGTGAAATAGCGGTTGCAAGAAGCCTGGGAACGCCTGCATCTGCGATACTTTCCGAAACGGCTGTGGAAATGCTGATACTTTCGCTTATGTCTGTATTGATAGCCACAGTTTTAGCAGCCCTGCTGCCAATCTGCGTGATTGACTCGGCGGTTCTGGCAATAATTCCGGCGTCGGGAATAGCGGGAGCGTTTGTTTCCGCATTTACTTCGGCAAAAAAGAATGGCACACTGATTCTGAAGGAGGATTAACATGAATTTAACTCTTGACAATATATCGTTTTCATACAAAACAAAATATCAGACTGTTCAGGCTGTAAAAAACGCTTCGTGCAGCTTTGAACAGGGTAAGTTTTACGCGGTGATAGGAAAGAGCGGAAGCGGAAAAACAACGCTTTTAAGCCTTGCCGCGGGGCTTGAGGTTCCCGACGGCGGCAATATAATCTTTAACGGCGAAAACATCAAAAACATGAACAAGGATGGCTATCGCCGCGACATTGTGAGCGTTATCTATCAGAATTTCAATCTGTTTCCGCTTTTAACGGTCATGGAAAACGTTATATATCCCATGACATTGAAAAAGTCGTCAAAGAACGCTGCCTATAAAAAGGCGGCTGAGGTATTAAAAAAGGTCGGTCTTGATGAAAAATACTATAAGCGTCTGCCAGCAATGCTTTCCGGCGGAGAACAGCAAAGAGTGGCGATAGCAAGGGCGCTTGCTTCGGGGACAAAGGTTATTCTTGCCGACGAGCCGACCGGAAACCTTGACAGTGAGAACACCAAAAACATAGTAGAGCTGTTAGCGGCGCTCGCACACGAGGAAAACTGCTGCATTGTAGTTATAACCCACGACCAGAACGTTGCCAACGCCGCCGACTGCGTTTATAAAATGGACAGTGGTGTTTTGAATATCGAATAAAAATCTGCCTGCACCAAAAAATAGTGCAGGCTCTTTTTTGTCAAACGGTTTTGCATTATATCGATATACAAATAAAATTTATCGTAATACAATAAAAAGTTATTGACATTATCAATCTTTTGTGCTATGCTGAGTTCAACAGCTTAAGGAGGTTGAACTTTATGGAACAAAAGACCCTATCAAGGTGGCTAAAATGTATAATTGTCGGAGTCGGCATTTGCGGACTGATGGTTTTTGCGGCGGTGGTTCCCATGTACGCTGTATCCATGCGGACAATGCACCCCGAATTTACAAACCGATTCTGGTCGTGGCTGATTTTCCTCTGGATTTCGGGACTGCCCTGCTTTGCGGCTCTTGCCATGGCTTGGAGAATAGCCGCGAATATCGGCGCTGATCGTTCATTTTCTGAGCAGAACGCCGGAATATTCAGGCAGATATCATGGCTTGCCGTCGGGGACGCCTGCTTTTTCTTTGCGGGGAACGTCCTTCTGCTTCTGCTTAATATGAGCCATCCGAGCGTGGTTATAGCGTCATCCGGAATTGCCTTTGCGGGAGTGGCGGTGGCTGTAGTCAGTGCGGTGCTGTCGCATCTCGTAAAAAAGGCGGCGGCTTTGCAGGAACAGAGCGATTTGACTATATAGAACCGTCATACTACCGTAAGACGACGAAAGGAACGGCATGAAATGGAAGGAGAAATCATTTTTAATATCGACGTTATGCTTGCAAAGCGCAAGATGAGCGTGACCGAGCTTGCCGAGCGGGTTGGAATAACGATAGCGAATGTGTCGATTCTGAAAAACGGCAAGGCGAAGGCGCTGAAAATATCCACGCTGGTAAAACTGTGTGAGGCGCTGGACTGTCAGCCCGGGGATATTCTGGAGTATAGAAAGGTTGACGAAGAATAAAATACGGCGGCAGAGAGGTTTCTTTGCCGCCATGCTTATTATTAAATTTGGTCGGCATAAGCACGTTTCGCAGTGTGCGAAACGATTGACACACGACACTTTTCTTTTTTCTCTTTTCTCTTTTATCTGGAAAAGCCGCCAAGGGTAAACAAGAGAAAAGAGAAGAGATAAGAGAGAAGAGAGAAAAGTACAAAAAGAAAAGCCACTTACGCGGCTTTTCTTTTTGGAGCTAGTGACGTGACTCGAACACGCGACCTGCGCATTACGAATGCGCTGCTCTACCAACTGAGCTACACTAGCAAATAAAATGCGAACGATATGCGTACGTTTTGCCTCCGGCAAAACCTGCTCTACCAACTGAGCTATTCTAACAAGCTTAATTATTATACACTCAAAAACCCGATTTGTCAATAATTTTGCTGCGATTTTGCCTGCAAGATTTGCACCGAAGGGATATCTGGAAAATTTTTTATCAGAAAATGAAAATTAGGCAGATAAAATTGATAAAAAGAATTGCTATTGGAGAATAAATGTGCTATAATATATGATACTTAATGTATTTGTTGACGCAATTGCTTGGAAAGTAACTTTATATATTCCATAGCGCATATGCAAATGTTTTATCATGAAAGGATGAGAGCAATGTTTCAGGAAAACACAAAAAAACGCGGAGCGGGCGAGATAATAGGAATCATTGTAATTTTTATTCTTGCAATTCTTATTGTCTGCACCTTTGTTGTGTACGGCATATTCAGAGACGCTAATAAAGCTCCCTCGGTTTTCGGACACAGGATATATCTTATGAACGGAGACGGTATGGAACCCAGAATAAAGCAGGGCTCGGCTGTATTTATAGATGAAGGAGCAATGCCTGAGGCTGAGGGCAACGTTATTTTGTGCGATATAGACGGTCGCCTTGCAGTAGTAGGCTTCCAGGGCACGCAGGATGTCACCATGCTCGACGGCAGCGTTCAGCGCAAATATATAGTCAAGTACGATAACGCCCCCGCAGAGCAGGTCTGGGCGGTTGACGAAGGCGATATCATCGGCAGGGCGATATCTTATGACACCGCTCTTGGCGCAGTTATAAGGTTTGCTTCTTCAAAAACCGGTATGCTGGTTATAGTTATAGTTCCCTGCGCATTGCTTGTTATCTATGAGATTGTTATGCTTATTATCTCCCTGAAAAAAGGAAAAACAGCTGATGATATGGAGCTTGAGGAGATCGAAACCATAGATACCGCTGACATGAATTTCAATAATGCCAACGCTCTTGATTTTGGCAGGATGTCTGACAAGCCCGCTGAAAAGAAGCAGGAGCTGAAGTTTGACAAGGTTCCGGCTCCAAAGCCTGCCAAGGTTGACGCAAAGCTTGATTTCACCGCACCCGAAGCCGTTAAGCCGGCACCTGCTCCAAAGCCTGTTCAGGAGCCTAAGCCCGCACCGGCTCCCGCTCCCACTTCCGCACCTACGTTTACGCCGACACCCATCCCTGCACCCGCACCGACATTCACATCAACACCTACCCCTGCCCCTGTGCAAGCTCCCGCGCAGGAGATCAAGCAGGAACCCGCTCAGCCGGCAGCTCAGCCCTCTTTTGTAGAGCAGAAGATATCGGAAACGGCAAGCACTCTTACTTCTTCGGCAGACGGTCAGGAGCAGTCTATGACATCACGAATCGACGAGCTTATTAAGCTTTTAGAAGAGGAAAAGGCTAAGCTTTCCGGAAAATAACCTGAAATATCAGTGACCGCGTTCTGCGGGACAAAGGTCACACGGCTTATAAGATAAGCGGACGCTCGGCATACCAGCTGCGCGCCCGCTTGATTTTTTGCAAGAGCAACAGCGGGTTGCTTGCGCAGGTGGGTCTGCGGTGATATAATCGGTATAAAGAGCAAATCTCAATCAGCAGCCGATTAAAAGTCGGTGAAAGGAGCGGTAATAGCATGGACACTAAAAATGTATTGTTAGAATTGCGCACAAAGAATGGTCTTACCCAGGAGGAGCTTGCCGAAAAGGTGTTTGTCACACGCCAGGCGGTCTCTCGCTGGGAGACGGGCGTAGGGTACCCGGACGTCACATTATTCCCAATCATCGCCGAGCTTTTCGGCGTACCCATCGGCGTTCTTTTCGGTGAAAAGAAAAAGGAGTAAATAATATGTCAAACTTAGTTAATGAAAAGAAATTTACTTTTGAACCGCTCAAGGACATCGAAATAGCCGTTGGCAATACCTGCATTATCGAGCTATTTGACGGTGAGAGCGAAAATGCCACGATGACAGTATCGGGTGATGCGACCTTTATGGAGTTTTTCTCGGTGGAAAAGGAGAACGGCAGACTGCGCGTGTGCGTTAAGAACCCTTCCGGCTTGGATATCTGCCCGATTTACGACAGGGGAGGCTATCAGGAGCCGAACAGAATCGAAATTCACACCGGCGTTGCAGATTCAAACTGCACCGTGACAAACTATCTCCAAAACATGAGCTGTAGCTGCTGCGATACGAAGGATCCCATAAAGTGGAGATGGGTCGCCGAAAGGACTACAAAGGAACAGCGTGAAAGCATTATAAAGCATATAAATGCTTGCTCTGATGTGAAGTGATACCAAAAACCGGTGCAAAACCACTGTATCGTGAGCTTTGCACCGGTTTTTGAAACACTTTTGGATGGAAATAAGTATAAAACCGTTCTCGGCTTTTATGACATTTGGAATCTGACAATCTGCTTGCATCCTTAGCAGCCCAGCTATCAAAAAGTCTTGAAAGAAGCAAAATCAATAACTGCTCTTTGCTCATCGGTATAGTATAGGTTGACAAAGTATATCAACCTTCTCTTTACTCGGCAATCAATTCATGATATAATATATTCGGTTCCGGAACAACATTTATAAGGGGATATTTTATGGAAGAATTGAAAATAGCCGAAAAAATAAAGGAAAAAAGAAGAGAACGCAATTTCACTCAGGAGGAGCTTGCAAATATCTTGGGCGTAACAAAAGCCGCCGTCAGCAAATGGGAGAATTCAGAGAGCTATCCCGACATTACAATGCTGCCAAAAATAGCCCAATTGTTTAACATAACTATGGATGAGCTTTTCGGCTATACTATGGAATATAGACCTCTGAAGGTTGTGAATGAATACTATTTTGGAATAACTCTTGATGATGTAGATAAATCCATTTTGGATCATGGAACGGTAAAGGAATGTCGTCTCGTAAAAAATGGGCGCTATATCGAAGCCGAAGACAGGATAGAGTATGCTTGGGAGGTGCGGATTCAGATAGTATCAACCGAAGATGATTTTCCGTATACGCTTCAAAGGCTTTTAAAGACGGACAGGCTTGTGGATGGTTACAGCTTAAGAACTGCAGATGGAAAAATAATCTATGACGACAAGCCAAACAAGCACTATGTCTGCAAAGAAAAGGTGTGGGAATACAACACTGCAGATATTAAGTATATGCGTCAGATGTTTAAGGAACTGCGCGCAATGGGCTTGCTTGCCGATGACGAATGATAATTATTCCCGGAATTACAAAAGCCGCGAAGCTCGATTCATATGAGCTTCGCGGCTTGCGCAATTATTAATCGATGTGGAAGGAAAAGCTGGCAGAGCTTATTCCTCCAGCTGTCTTCCCAAGAACATAGCCGCTGTCTGGGTCAGGGTCAGCTGAAGCTGAGTGCCCTTTGAGTCTGCCTCGGGAGCCAAGAAGCATACCGCGCCTGCGATATCCCCCGAAGCTATTATCGGGGAGATGGCTATGGCGTTTTTGGAGACTCCCTCAACCGGAAGTATCGGCTTGCCGTCGCCGTCGTAGCTCCAGCTTTTTCTTGAATCGAGGACCTCCTCCAAGCCGGGGGAGAGCCTGCGCTCGGCGTATTCCTTCTTCTGCAATCCCGACACCGCAACAACGTGGTCGCGGTCGAAAATAACCACCGGAGCCGAGCCGAGCTTGTGGATAACCTCGGCGGCTGATGCCGCGCTTTCCGACATCTCGTTTATGGGCGAGGATTTTTTGAAGATAACCTCACCCTCGCTGTTTGTGTATATTTCAAGCGGGTCGCCCTCACGAATCCGCATAGTTCTGCGAATCTCCTTTGGAATAACGACCCTGCCCAAGTCGTCAATACGTCTGACGATTCCTGTTGCTTTCATATTGTTCTCAATCCTTTCATTTATTGCCGGATGGAAAGACTTCGCAGAGCGCTGATTCTGAGCCGTCCGGCGTTTTTATTTGACAAGCAATGCTATTATTTGCCGAAAGGTTGAAAATATACTTGAAAGATTAGTGAGTGAGAGATGGTTTGATTTTGATTTTTGGGAGAATAAAAGATTTGTGATGAGACAAGAAAATCGCCCTGATATAATCTGCAACTACTGCTTGCTTTGTCGATGTGTGGCGGTTATATCGTATCACAAGCTCTTATCGAGATTTATCACGAAAAAGCAAATACTCAGCAGAATTTGCTCAATTTAATTGACTAAGCAGGATTTGTGAGTAAAATATAGTTAGAGATATTATGTGAGAGCAATCATGTGGATTTTGAAATTATGAATAGTAGCGTGGATATCGGCACGGTATGTAAAGCACAAAGGTTCAAAGCGATGAATATTTTATGGAAGCTTGATGCTCCAATACCGGCAAAATATCTCAAAAAGACAAACAAATTGGTGGTGGGATGATGAAAATATCGGAGTTAGGAGACAAAAATTGGCCAATAGCATATAGAAAATGCTTGTATGATTTTAAGATGAAGGAATCTGCCGCTATAGCGAAATATTATAGGCCTGAAAAAATATATAAATACTACAGCTTTAAGTCGGAGTATCGGAAAAAGAATATCTTCAATTATGAAGTTGCGTTTAATATTCCATCAAGCTTTAACGATCCGCTTGATTCCCGCTGGTTTTTAAATTATGAGGATATTTTAATAGCAAGGTTCGAAGACATTGGAGATGAATGGTCCAAGGAAAAATATGGTGTTGTATCATATGATTTGTACGAGGAGGATCTGCTATATTTGCGCGATTTGTTTTTTTGTTTCGTGCTTTAGCACCATTCCGTATTCTAATCCAATGTGGGGTCATTATGCGGATAAACACACAGGCTTTTGTATAGAGTATGATGTATCTTTGCTTCCTAAAGAAATGCAACTGCTGTTACCTGTTGTATATGTTGAAAGACCATATGATGCTTCCAAAATATTAGATATGAGAGATATCGATGATAAATTTGCTTGTATTTGCCCCTCTCTTTTTAAGTCTATAGATTGGAAGTATGAAAACGAGTGGAGAATATTCATACCGACCAAAGGCAATTACGAAACGTTAGTTGTTCCTGCTGTTGATTAAATTACCGGTATATATTTTGGGCTGAAATCTTATGGATTTGAAGAACAGCGCGACGAAATAGAAGCATGGGCTGGTGAAAAGAATATCCCTATTTATCAGATTGAACGATCATACCTTTCTTTTGAATTGATAAGCGATAATATTGCTGATATTAAATCCACAAAGCCAATAAAGGGATTTTTGATATGACCGAAGTAGTAGCCGCCCTGATATGGGACAAAAACAAATTTATGATCTGCCTGTAAATTAGCTTATGAGTTTTTAGAAGAACACGATATGCTGCCGTCTATCCGAGATGAAATAGAAAATCCCAATCATAATGACGCAATTAATCAGCTGGAGATCTTGGCTCGCCGCGGTTACTTTTCTATCCCCACATATGACTTTTATCAAGACTACGACAAGGATGGCAATCCCATATGGAGATGTGAATGCCATATAAAGGAGCAGGAAGTTTACTTCGGTGAAACATCATCTTCAAAAAAAGATGCTAAAAAAGGCGCAGCTTATAAAATGCTTAAGTTTACGCTTAAAAGGTAAAATGATATTAGAGAAAACAGGCACGAGAAGATACCAACCACGCTATAAATCACGCTTTTTTATTTACCGGAATAAGGCATATTTATTCTTCAGGCTTCCGACTGTTATTGTTATGCACCCGAAAGACAGCTTTCACTTTCATATTATTTAAGTTTGAGATAAGTATAACCTAAAAGCCAGCTATCAATGCAGTATTAGCTGCTTATACTTATTTTCGTCCGGAAGATGTGCAGAACATATATGGTCATAAATCGGGCACAAAACCCATCGTACAGCGGTTTTGTGCCAGATTTTTTCTATCATTTCAGACGGAGATTAGTATTACAATCGCACATTCACACTTTACGGTACAAAAGTACGATTTCTATAGGTTAAATAATCGTGCAATCGTGCATTCGTACTTTACAGTATAAAAGCGCTATCAATACATCACACGATAGAATACTGAAATATGTTATTGATTCTCTTAGTTGTTTCTATTAGTACAATTTTTTGGACTAATATATCAAGTGAACATCACTGACGCTTTATCTATTTAAATTGCAAAGGTGCGAAAGTACGTTTTTCTCCCTCGTAATAATCGCACTTTTGCTATTTAAAGCGCGGCAGTCCGATAGTACGATTATTTAACCCGTGAAATCGTACATCTGCTCATTCATTATTTATATAGCGATATTGAAATAATCAGAACTTTGTTCGTTGTAAAAAGTGTGGTCATACTACTAAAACTCGTTGCATTTTTTGCGATTATGTGCTATACTATACTTGCACTATATTAATGGAGGTGCGTGTATGTACCGAATTGCTATCGAAAAACTATTGAAATGGAAACAAAGCAAACGCCGTAAGCCTTTGATTATCGAAGGAGCACGTCAGGTCGGAAAGACATGGCTGATGCAAGAATTTGGCAGGCAGGCGTATGCGGATACCGTATATATCAACTTTGACTCCAATTCCAGAATGGCGGAGCTGTTTGCATCAGATTTGGATACCGACCGCTTAATTATGGGACTTGAGCTGTATGCGGGTCGCAAAATTGATCCGAATAATACTCTTTTGATTTTTGACGAAGTGCAGGAAGTTCCGAAAGCGTTGGCATCTCTTAAATATTTCTATGAAAATGCGCCGCAATACCACATTATATGCGCAGGGTCGTTGCTCGGTATCGCTTTGCACCAGGGCACGTCTTTCCCCGTGGGCAAGGTGGATTTCTTAAAGCTTTATCCTCTTTCTTTCAAAGAATTTTTGATGGCAACCGGCAAGGAACGATTTGCCGAGCTGCTTGACACGCAGGACTTTGAGATGATTACAAGCTTTAAGCAAACGTATATTGACGCCTTAAAGCATTATTACTTTGTCGGCGGTATGCCGGAAGCTGTGCAAAGTTTTGCAGAAAATAAAGACTTTAATGAGGTTCGTGATATTCAGAAGCGGATTCTTGTCGCATATGAACAAGATTTTTCCAAGCACGCTCCAAACGAAATAGTTCCGAGACTTCGTATGCTGTGGAACAGTATTCCTTCTCAGCTTGCAAAAGAAAACAAAAAGTTCATCTATGGTCTTGTGCGTGAAGGCGCTCGCGCAAAGGACTACGAAACCGCAATTATGTGGCTTTGTGATTGTGGGCTTGTTCATAAGATCAGCAGAGTTAATGCAGCAGGAATCCCTTTGCGGGCGTATGAGGACTTGAAAGCTTTTAAGCTGTTTGTGGTTGATGTTGGACTTCTTGGCTGTATGGTCGGTCTTAGTCAGCGCACTTTGCTTGACGTCAATGACCTTTTTGTTGAGTTCAAAGGAGCTCTTACAGAGCAGTATGTTTGTCAGCAGCTAAAAACCGCCCCAGATTTGGACGTTTATTATTACACCAATGACAGAGGCTCCTGCGAAGTTGACTTTGTTGTTTACACAGGTGATTTGATCATTCCCGTTGAAGTAAAGGCAGAGGTTAATCTCAGAGCAAAGAGTCTGAAAACCTATCAGGAAAAATTCTCACCCGAGGTTTCAGTCCGTACATCTATGTCGGACTACAAAAAAGAAGATTGGCTCGTTAATCTGCCGCTGTATGCGATAGATCAGATTGCCAGATTATAAACGGAGAAAACAGGCTGATGATCGTCTGCTCAGCATATGAGCGTTGTATAATACTAACTTTCGTCTAAAACGATAGCAAAAAGCGGGTGCAAAATCAATGGACATGGATTTTGTGAGAATAAATAAGTGAAATTCATGATGGATATTTTTATTGCAGCTTATAGTGATGACGTATAGTTGATATATGTTATCTTCCGATGGTGCTTTGCTTTTTGATTTTTCTTATAAATGATTTATGTGGGTTTATAAACTGGAGGAGAATGAAAAACAGGCAGGATAATATGAAAGATGAATAATAAAAATTGTAACGTTTTAGCCGGTCGGTAGTCATATATGAGATAAAGCGAAGCGAGGTGATGGGGTTGGACGAGTTCGATAAAATATATTCCGAATATTATGATGTTGTATTTCGATATGCAATATCGCTGTGCGGCGATGAGAAGTTTGCCGAAGAAATCACGCAGGAATCTTTTTTTAAGGCACTGAAGAGTGTTGATAGATTCCGTGGTGACTGCAAGATGGGCGTATGGCTATGCCAGATAGCGAAAAATACATTTCTCACGCTTGTTAAACGTCAGAAGCAAAATATCGATTACCCGCTTGAAGCAATTCCTGCCGCCGGTTCATTGGAGGAAAAGCTGATCGACAAAGAGGATGCACGGCAGATTTTCAGGCTGCTGCACGAACTCGACGAACCATATAAAGAGGTGTTCTGGATGCGCGTTTTCGGTGAGCTTTCATACGCCGAGATTGCCGCAATTTTCGGCAAGACGGAAAGCTGGGCGCGGGTGACGTATCACAGAGCAAAGCTTAAGATTAAGGAGGGAATGCAATGAACTATCCATGTAAACTGATTCAGGATCTGCTGCCGCTCTATTACGACGGAGTTTGCAGCGTTGAAAGCCGTGAAATAATTGAGGAGCATTTATCTGAATGTGCCGAGTGTTCGCGGATTTTTGAGGAAATTCGTGAAGCGGACAAAGTTTCAATACCTGCTGCTCCGATTCACGAAATGCAAAAAGCGGATTCACTGAAAAAGGTTAAGCGGAAGATCCTGCGAAAGCAAATACTCATAGCTGCAGCAGCTTTGGTTGCGGTGGCTATAATCTGGTTCGGAATCTCGATGCCTTTAAAGCTCTCTGTGGATGCAGCAAAGCCGGAGAATATTTCCGTATCACTGTTGAACGGAGATTTGATTGCCCGATTGCACGGCAGCTTTCCCGGGGAGATCAGAATTAAAAATGTAGAAATAGATTCAAACGCCGAGGGAAAATATTATATGTTTTTCAACATAAGTGAAAGTAAATGGGATAGGCTTACAACCTCCAAAACCGATTACACGGATCGCGTTCTGGCATATAAGGAAATCGGTGCTGCTAATATCGAACGCATATACTATTATACCGGAGACTTTACTGGAATAGATATGCTGACCGGCGAGGAATTAAAGCATGTCATTGAACAATCCACTCTGATGTGGAGCAAATAACTTATCAAAGACTGCAAAAGACCGCAAAAAACGCGGTCTTTTTTGTAACAAATCTGATTATGCGCAGTCATATGGGCAGAAAAGAATTAAGGGGGATTAGCATGATAAAGATAATCAAGCGTTACTCGGTCGTTGGCGCGTTGATCCTGCTCTGCTTTTTCAGCGCTTTTCTGGCTTTGTGCAATGGCTTGCTGTCAACGGCAAAGGCTGCCGACATAATTAAAACCGAAAATCAATATGCATACACAGAGGAATTTAAAGTGTCAATCCGCGCAACGAAAAACATCACAGCAGAGGAAATATTGCAGATTGCTGACAGCGCGGATAATTGCAACGTCTACTTGGACACCACCGCAAATTCGTCTATGGCTGTTTATTTTGATGAAATTGCAGGCATATATTCGCCCGATGTTGTTTTAAAGCAAAACGAGCCGCTTTCGCTTCCGACTTCAGGAAGCATTTCCGTTATTCCAAGAAATGGGATTGTTACTTCGTCCGGAATAAGCGTTGACGAGCTTACTGTGCACGGAAATAAATTTTGTATAATCGAAAAAATGCTCCGCGATTTCTATTGTATCTACGTTATGCGTTAATGTCCTGTTAAAGAAAAAGGAATACGGCATAAAAATTGCGTTTGGCAGCACAAAAGAAAGAATAATTTTGTCGCTTTGCTTTGAAATGCTTTTCTTGAATATAATTTCTGGGGCGGCTGCCTTTGGATTAAGCTATCGCAGCTTTGCAGGCAATATAATTCAAAGCTATCGTGATATTTATTTGAGAACTCTTTGCTCAACCTCGCTTGTGTGCTTGATAGGTTTGATGATGCTTTTGACGATTCTGGTGCTTTTTGTCCCCGTAAAGCTGTTAAAGCGGTATAATCCCGCTGTACTAATCAAGGAGGAAGAATAATGATCCGACTAAAAAATATTTCAAAGCAATATACGCTTGGCGACGTTATAACAAATGCGTTAAACGAAATTTCGCTTACAATTGCGGACGGAGAGTTTGTTGCAATAATGGGAGCTTCCGGTTCGGGAAAAAGCACATTGCTCAACATTATCGGCTGCATGGATACACCATCCGGCGGAGAATATTTTCTCGATGACAGAAAAGTATCGGAGTTAAATTCCCGCGAATTATCAAGTATACGAAATGCTAAGATTTCGTTTGTATTTCAGAACTTTGCTCTGATGGAAAAGTATTCAGCATACGAAAACATAGAGCTGCCGCTTGTCAACAGACGCGTCTCCGCCAATGAACGCCGACATACCGTCGAAGAAGCGGCGGCTCGGCTTGGGATAACAGAGCAGCTTTGCAAATTGCCAAAACAAATGTCCGGCGGTCAGCAGCAGAGAGTTGCGCTTGCTCGCGCATTGGCAAGCGGCGCGGATATAATTCTTGCTGATGAGCCTACCGGTGCGCTTGATAAGAAAACAGGCATTGAACTTATGGAAATATTCAAAGAGCTGAACAGAGATGGAAAAACGATTATTATTGTTACGCACGACCCCAATGTTGCGGAGTACGCGGATAGAGTTATTACAATTTCGGACGGGAGGATAATCTGATGAGAAGATTTTTTGTTATAATATGTGTTTTACTTGTAATTTGCTTTTTACTTTCGGCGTGCAGCTCTTCGGAAGAACCGTTTTTGATGGAATCGCGCGAACGCAATTTCCTTAAAAGCGAATTTGACGAAAACTATTCTCACTATGAGGACAAGCTTAACATTGATAAGAAGGCGAAAACGATTTCCGTGAGCGGCAATGTGACATCGGGCATTATCGAGCTTAAAATCATAGAAAAAGATAAAGACGGAAACAGCATACAAACCTATGAATTTACGATAACGGATACATTGAACGAAACGATAGAGCTCAAGAAAAATTGCTCGAATAACTGGGTGGTGCTATCGGATTTTGACGAAAACACCGAGGGCGGTTTTAAAGTGGAAGTCTTCGGGTGAATGTTAAATTGCACTATTTAGGCGGAAATTAGTATTATACATTTTCTAACTCTGATTCACTTCCGAGCTTTTCAGAATATCAATCATAACGGCGCATACTCCTTGCATCCGAAGCCGGACAGCACGCCGAATACCATGGAAATATAACCATGACGGAACCGTGGTAATCGCTGATTGCCAAAAAAGTTCCCTTTCAAAGCTCTTGACAACTCCGGTTCAATGTGCTAATATATATTCCAGTTAGCCACGGCTAATTAACGCTTGTGGCTTTCCCAGAAAATGTAGTTATCGTGAGCTAGTCATTATGACGCGCACATCAGCGTTCTGGGATATCCCGAAATAATTAACGGAGGAACAGCAATGATAAAGATAACGATAGATGTTGAAGGCATGGCGTGTGGAATGTGCGAGGCTCACATCAACGACGCTGTTAGGCAGAATTTCCCGGTGACAAAGGTCACATCATCCCACAGCAAGGGGATAACCGAAATTATCGCCCATGATATGCTCGACGAGGAAAGGCTGAAATCGGTGATAACCGCAACAGGGTATACCGAAAAGGCATACGCACCGAACCGTATGAGAAAAATGGCTTTTCGCTGTTTCATAGAAAGTAAGGAAAACATCGAGGGCGGTTTTAAAGCGGAAGTCTTCGGGTGAATGTTATATTCACTATGGTTTTGAATTAGTCATTTTTCGGGGTTTTAACACGGTTTTGTGATGGAGAATGAGTTTTGCTCATGGCAAATATAACAGACAAATAAACGGGCAACGGTATCATAGGGATACTCGTTGCCCATTTATTTGTCTGTTATAATATCGGCTCAATGACAGAGCGGAAATAGTGGTCTAATTCTTCAGGCGTATGTTTTTCCCTGCCTTTTAACCACCATAAAACCATTTCAACAAAGCTGCCTGAAATGTGATTGACGAGAAAATCTTGCGGCAAATCTTGATTTTTCATACGACTGTGATTAACAAATTGCGTTTGTATCAATTCATTTAAGCTGTCCTTAAAATAACGCAAAAAAATCTCGCTGCTTTCACAAGAGAGCAATCCCAAAATATTATTGTCGTTTTCCTGCAAATGCTGTAAAAGGTGGCAAAAAAACAGATTGTGGGGCTTCGCCCTTTGAATATAGACCGTGTGTATGAGTTTTATCTATAGCACTGTCTATGATATGTCCGAATAACTCCTTACATATGGCTTTCAATAATTCGTCTTTTGTTTCAAAGTGCGCATAAAAGGTGCTTCTGCCGATATTCGCTTCGTCAAGTATTTCCTGTACGGTTATTTTCTCATAACGTTTCGTTTCAAGTAGTTTTACGAAAGCCGAAAAGATGGCTTGTCTTGTCTTTATTTGCCGTCTGTCCATAATACATCCTTTCCGAACAGTTTTAGTGTTTTGTACGATAACATACAAAGTGACTGATTTGATTGTTGATATGAAAAGCAAAATTCAATATACTAAATGCAGAACAACTTGTTTTGTATCAAATACATTGTATTATAACTCTCCGAGAGAGTCAATGATATGAATTTTGGAGGTTTTGGATTATGATTAAAAAATCAATGATTTTCTTGCAGGCATTCCTATGACGATTGTGGGCGATTTATTTGCCGCAGGCGAGGTTGCTTTTATTATGGCAATCGGAGCGATTTTAGAAGAAAAAACGACCGAAAGAGCAAAGAAAGGCTTGAAAAAACTTATCAGCCTTACACCACAGCAAGGACGTAGGATTTTAAATGGCAAGGAAGAAATGATTGCCGCAGAAGATATTAAGATGAATGATATTCTGCGCGTTCTTCCTGGCGAAACCATTCCCGTTGACGGAGATATTATAGAGGGTACAACCTCAGTTGACCAGTCCATTATGACAGGGGAATCTTTACCTGTTGATAAAACTGTTGGGGATAGCGTTTTCTGCGGCACAATAAATCGTTTTGGAACGATAGATATTCGTGCTTCAAAACTGGGTGAGGATTGTTCTTTGCAGAAACTCATTCGTATGGTAGAAGAAGCAGAAAACAAAAAAGCACCGATGGCTCGTATTGCGGATAAAGCGGCGAGTTGGCTTGTGCCTGTTGCGTTGTTAATTGCAGTCATCGCATTCATTGTAACCAAAGACATTGTTCGTGCGGTTACTGTTCTCGTCGTATTTTGCCCCTGTGCGTTGGTACTTGCTACGCCTACGGCGATTATGGCAGCAATTGGGCAGGCAACAAAGCACGGAGTAATTATCAAATCGGGTGAAGCCTTAGAGCGAATGGGTAAAGTTGATACCGTTGCCTTTGATAAGACCGGTACACTTACAAACGGAAATCTTGTAGTAAAAGACGTTTATCCATTTGAGAATGATATAGATAAATCCCTGCTTCTGCGCCTTACCGCTTCTGCCGAAAGTTACTCGGAACACCCTCTTGCAAAAGCCATTACCGCCTATGCCAAAGAGGAAAATGTCAAATTGTTTGAGGTTGAAGATTTTTACATGGTTCCAGGCAAGGGAATTTCAGCGGTAATTCGTGGAGAAAAATTGTTCTGCGGCAATGCAGCGTTTCTAAAAGAACAAAAAATAGAAATTAGCAGTATGGCAGAGCAGATACTTGAACAATTCAGAAGCGAGTGAAAAGCGGTTATTCTTGTAGTTGACACAGAAAAACTTATTGGGGCTGTAACGCTCTCTGATGCGCTGCGTGATACATCAGCAGATATGATTGAAAGTTTGCGTAAAATCGGAACACACGCTGTATTGCTTACAGGCGACCATAAACAGACTGCTGAATATTTTGCAAAACAAGTCGGCATTACTGATGTTCATGCAGGACTTTTGCCAGAGCAGAAAGTATCTGAAATTGCGGCATTGCAAAAAGCAGGCAAAACGGTTTGTATGATTGGTGACGGAGTGAACGACGCACCGGCGCTTAAAACCGCTGATGTCAGCGTTGCAATGGGGGCGATGGGAAGTGACATAGCTGTAGAAGCGGCAGATATTGCCCTGATGAGTGATGATATAGCCAGGATACCGTACTTAAAGCGATTGTCAAATGCCTGTGTAAAGACAATTAAGTTTAGTATTTCGCTTTCTCTGTTCATTAACTTTGTTGCGATTACGTTGTCGGTTTTAGGACTGCTTACACCAACTACGGGAGCATTGGTACATAACTGCGGTTCTTGCCTTGTGGTATTAATTGTGGCACTTTTATATGATAGGAAATTTGAGTAAATTATTCTCGGCTTTGTCTGCCCTACTTCTGTTTTGTTGATTTTTTATTTTGCAGACAAGGCTGGTTTGACTATATATGATTGGGCAATTTTCAGCGGGAAATATACGATGCAATCGTATTTTAGCCAAGACGAGAAATGATAACCGTGCAAAAGCGTATTATTGGAGATGCCTTAATCGATCTTTATTCTTTAGCACACCGTTTAGCAGGTTAAATCTGCATGACGCACTAAAACACCCTATCCTTATCCAGTATATTCAAAGCAATCGCCGCCACATCCTTGGGAGACATTGGTGTTTCCTCCATGATCCATTGCCGCGCAAGAAAATATGCTCCGCCTGCCAGATAGGAGGAAAGCAGCTTTGCGCTGTTTTCGTCTAAGTTTTCAAATGCTTTTGTCATTTTTAATCCGGGAAAGTTGGTGCAGATCCGTGTGAAAATATTCGTCCAATCAGTGTCCGAATTGTACCGGAAAAAGAGCTTGACAAGCTTGGAACGCTCCGACAAGCAGACAAAAAGGCGCTCGATATCGCTTACTGTCAAGGGCTTTTGGAAATGGTCGAAGGTCTCTTCAAAAAAATCATTCTGCATTTCCGTCAGAACGTCCTTCGGCAATTCGTAATATCGGTAAAATGTCGTTCGGTTTATACCCGCCTCCTGACACAGCTCCGTGATGTTGATTTTTTCCAAAGGCTTTTTATCAAGCAGCCGCATAAGTCACTCTTTAACCATTCTTTTTGTGACTGCAACCCTTTGATTCAGTTCTGTCATGATATAGCACCTCAAATTTTTTCGCTGATAATGCAACATTTACGGCGAGATTGTTGTATTCGCAACGTTTCTAATTAAACTGGATGTTGCAAAAGCTACAACTGTTGTAGTATAATTATATTATAGGTGCTTCTTGATTGTCAAGAGCGAAAACGCAGCCGGAGCAAAAGTGCATAAGCTAAAGCTTGGAGGATATATAATGAATGTTGTAGAAATAGTATTCAGCCCGACCGGCGGAACAGAGAGGGCTGCCGATATTATCGCCAAAACGTGGAGCGAAAACGCGGTTAAAATCGACCTGAGCAATCCTAAAGCCGACTTTGCCAAATGTGAAATCAAAAAAGAGGATATGGTTTTGATTGCCATGCCCTCCTTCGGCGGACGTGCTCCTGCCATGGCGATTTCGCGGCTGAGGCAGATTGCTGGCAATGGCGCAAAGTGTACCCTTGTGTGCGTATACGGAAACCGGGCTTATGAGGATACCCTTGCAGAGATGGAGGATGCCGCAAATGAAAGCGGTTTCAGAGTTATTGCGGCAATTGCCGCAGTAGCGGAGCACTCTATCATTTCCAAATATGCTGCGGGCAGACCTGATTCGTCTGATGAAGTACAGCTGGCAGACTTTGCCCGCCGTATCTTGCCAAAGGATGGGAAAGCTGCATCCATCCCCGGAAGCCGCCCTTGCAAAAAGAGCGGCGGCGGTGGTCTGGTTCCAAAAGCGGTTAAGGATTGCGTAAAGTGCGGGCTGTGTGCAAGAGAATGCCCGGTGCGGGCAATCGATCCCGGAACCTTGACGGCAGATTCTAAAAAGTGCATTTCCTGTATGCGCTGTGTCAAGAGGTGCCCGCACGGCGCAAGAAAAGTCAACGGCGCGATGGTGGCGGCAGCGGCGCTGGCAATCAAAAAAGCTTGCTCCGTCAGGAAGGAAAACGAGCTGTTTCTGTGACTGGAACAGCTTGGGCAGGAGATGAAAATATCTATGAAAACAGGTATTGTTGATGTCGGCGGCGGACTCAGGGGAATCTATGCCGTCGGCGTACTGGATTACTGCATGGATCAGGGCATACGGTTTGATTTAGGAATCGGCGTGTCGGCGGGAAGCGCAAATCTTTCCTCCTACTTGTCGGGTCAGCGGGGTAGAAATTATCAGTTTTACACCGAGTATGCCTTCCGCAAGCAGTATATGAGCATGGGCAATTTTATCAAGATGAAATCCTATGTGGATATGGACTATGTATATGGTACGCTGTGCAACCACGGCGGCGAAAATCCGCTGGACTATCCGGCACTGCGGGATAATCCCATGGAATTCTACGTCGTTGCCACGGATGCATTGACCGGCGAACCAAAGTATTTTGACAAAGGGGATATTAGGCAGGATGATTACAGTGTTATGAAGGCTTCTTCGGCAATCCCGTTTGTCTGCAAGCCTTATCAGGTGCAGGGTCGACTGTATTTTGACGGAGCATTGGGCGACCCGGTTCCGGTTGAAAAAGCGTTCCGGCTTGGATGTGATCGGGTGGTTGTGATACTGACAAAGCCGGAGAGCGTGCTGCGCAATTCTAAAAAGGATGAAAGGTTGGCGGCAGGTATCCGCAAAAGATACCCTGTCGCGGCAGAAAAGCTCTGCCAAAGGGCGCAGCGGTATAACGAAAGCGTGGCTCTGGCTCAGAAATATGCAAAACAAGGTAAGGTGCTGATCATCTCTCCGGATGATACCTGCGGCGTTGACACTTTGAAAAAGGATAAGGAATCGTTGCAGCGCCTTTATAAAAAGGGCTATTCAGACGGAAAAAAGATTAAAGACTACTTAAACGCAGGAAGGTAAGATTGTGAGCAAAATTAAGATTATGACAGACTCCGCCAGCGATATTTCAAGCGCGGACGAACAGAAATATTCCATTGAGGTGATTCCGTTTCCCATCACTTTGGGAGACAAGACCTATATCAGCAGGGTTGATTTTGACAACGAGCAGTTTTTCGACCTGATGGCGCAGTATGACGAGATTCCCAAAACCGCTCAGATAACGCCCTTTCAGTTTCAGGAAATCTATCTCAGGCAAGCGCAGGAAGGTGTTACAGACCTGATTATGGTGCTTATAAATTCCAAGGGCTCTTCAACCTACAACAATTCGGTGCTGGCAATCGATATGTTCTATGACGAATATCCCCAATACCGCGATGTTTTACATATTCACAGCTTCGATGGCATGGGATATAACGCCCTGTACGGCGCTCTTGTTGTTCACGCGGCGCAGATGTGCGCAGACGGTGCTTCGCTTGAAAGTATTTTAGGGTATCTTGAGGATATTCTCCCCCGCCGCGAAATTTACTTCGGCATCTACGACTTGAAATATGCCGCCAAATCGGGGCGGATTCCAACAGCCGCGGCTTTTGTCGGCACAGCGCTCAACCTGAAGCCTGTAATGCGTATTTTTGACCAGTCCATCACAACAGCCGCAAAATGTCGGGGTGAGCGCAAGCTGGTGGAAAAGGTGGCGCAGATGAGCATTGAAGATATGGAGTCGGGAGCTCCATACGAAATCGTCTACGGAAACGACGCCGGTTGTCTTGAGGAGCTGCGGCGCCTTATGGTTCTTAAGCTTGGCTACGAGCCGTCGGCTGTATACCAGATCGGAGCCGCTGTTGCCGCAAATTCGGGTCCGAGGGTTGTTGGTGTGTCGTTTACAATTAAAAGTAAAATAAAGTGATGGTTTACAAAAACAATCACACAGACAGTAGAAAAAGCTGAGGGATAGCAGATATCTCTCAGCTTTTGTTTATTTACCGGAATAAGGCATATTTATTCTTCGGGCTTCCGACGGTTATTGTTATGCGCCCGCAAGACAGCTTTCACTTTTATATTATTTAAGATTGAGATAGGTATAACCTAAAATCCCGCTATCAATGCAGTATTAGCTGCTTATACTTATTTTCGTCCGAAAGATGTGCAGAACATATATGGTCATAAAATCGGGCACAAAACCCATTGTACAGCGGTTTTGCACCCGATTTTTTGCTATCATTTCAGACGGAGATTAGTATTATGCGCTTCCGGAACATTACCCACTGCAACTTCACCATATTCCGGATTGACATTAAAAACCGGATGTGATATTATCAGAATGGTAAATGGGACTTTGTAGTGATAATAAATCGCAATTCACCAGGGAGAAGACAATGGATAAAAGGACAGAAATCATCAATGGGTTTTATGACGGATATGCCGAAGATACAAGGCTATCCCGAAGCAGACACGGACAGCTTGAATATCTGACAACCATGAGCTATATCCATCAGGTTATTTCGGGAAAAGCCGGCATTATAGAAGTTGGTGCGGGTACCGGAAGATACTCTGTAGCATTAGCAAAAGAAGGACACGAAGTGACGTCAATCGAACTTGCTAAGAGCAATCTTGAGCTTCTGAGGCGAAACAGTAAAGGGCTGGAAAATATCGCGGCTTATCAAGGGGACGCTCTTGATTTAAGCCGCTTTCAGGACAACACCTTCGATTTAACGCTGGTGTTGGGACCTTTGTATCATCTGTATGACGAAGAAGATCAGCATAAGGCTCTTGATGAAGCGATTCGTGTCACAAAGGCTGGCGGCATCATTATGGTTGCGTTTTTATCTGTTCATGCTATATTGTTTGATAACTATCTTCAGGGTGATCTGTGCGCGGGAATAGAAGAAAATTTTACCGAAGATTATAGGGCAAAGCACTTTACAGAACAGCTTTTCACAGGATTCAATGTTGACGAGTTTGAAGCCTTATTCGATAATAAGCCGGTAGAATGGATAACGACGGTTGCTACAGACAGCGTTCTTGAATTGGCTGAAGGCAGAGGCGACTTTGCAATGTCTGATGAGGATTTCAAAGCTTTTGCAAAATATCATCTGCATAACTGTGAGAAACGGGAACTGTTGGGCTGCTCCAGTCACCTTCTTTACATTTGCAGAAAATGTTCAGACGTAAGTCCGAAAAGCAGTAAAGAATAATATTTTTATCACAGAATAATAAAATACAATCGCAGTATTGATATGCCTTGTATCAATACTGCGGTTTTTTGATGACTATCCAAAATAAATGCAAGTATTTTATTAGAAAGTTTAAACAATTGTAAGATTTAATCTTGAACGGCAGTAGGTTCGGTGATATAATTATCTTATAAATATTTGTGAGGCGGAATTATGAAAAACAAACTTGCATTAATTCTTTCTTTGCTGCTCTTGACTGCCTGTACCTCTTCGGCACGGATTGATACGGCAGCTGAATCGGGCAGCTTCAATAGCAATAACAGAGGCATTTGCGCCGTTACTACCGACAGCGGTATGCTTATTACATGGAAAAGCGATTCCGCCGACCCGGAAAGCACTACTTTTGAGCTCTACCGTTCAGGCAGTCTTGTTTACGTCTCCAACCCCGGAGATCCCACCTGCTATCTTGATGCCAAAGGCTCAGCTAACGACAAATACTCCCTTAAAACCATATGCGGCAGCGCTTTCTCTGTGGAAGATTGCTCGCTTGTTTCCGCAGACACCTTCTTTGACATACCTCTTGCTCCGCCCGAAAGCTCATCCTGCACCTACAGTCCCAACGACTGCTCTGTGGGAGATGTTGACGGTGACGGAGTCTACGAAATATTCCTGAAATGGGATCCTTCAAACTCCAAGGACAATTCACAGAAGGGCTTTACAGGCAATGTCTATATCGACTGCTTAAAGCTCGACGGCAAGCTTCTTTACAGAATTGATTTGGGGGTTAACATCCGTGTAGGCGCACATTACACTCAGATCCTTGTTGCCGACTTCGACCTTGACGGCAGTGCGGAGCTTATCTGCAAAACCGCCGACGGTACTGTGGACGGCAAAGGAAATGTTGTCGGTGACGCTTCCAAAGACTACCGGAACTCAGATGGATATATTCTCAGCGGTCCTGAGTTTTTAACCCTTTTTAACGGTCTTACGGGCGAGGCTATGGATACTGTTGATTACAAGCCTGGACGGGGAGACGTTTCCTTATGGGGTGATAAATACGGAAACCGTGTTGACAGATTTTTGGGCGCAGTATTAAGTCTCGACGGCATTAAGCCCAGTGCGGTTACCGTTCGGGGCTACTACACAAGAATGACGGCTTGCGCCTACGATGTTGTGGACAAAAAGCTTGTGGAGCGTTGGTATTTTGACACCGGAAACGATAAAACCGCCGCAGGATATGGCGACGGCAACCACAACTGTATGCCTGCAGATGTTGACGGCGACGGCAAGCAGGAGCTGGTTTTGGGTGCAACCTGTCTTGACGATGACGGAACTGTACTTTGGTGCACCGACACAGGTCACGGCGACGCCATGCATCTGGGCGATTTTCTGCCTGAAAGACCCGGTCTTGAGCTTTGGATTTGTCACGAAAGCAAGCCCTATGGCGTTTCACTTCTAAACGCTTCAAACGGCTCAACCATATTCCACTATGACGGTTCAAAGGATACCGGAAGATGCTGTGCCGGAAATGTCTGGTCGGGCAATGACGGTGCAGAGTTCTGGGCTGCGGGTTTCGGCGATGTCTTTTCCGGTGCAGGTGAAGCTCTTTCCTGTTCAAGAAGCGGCGTTAATTTCCTTTGCTGGTGGGATGGCGATTTAGAGCGGGAGATACTTGACGGTTCTTCCGACGGTCCTGCCACCATCAAGAAGCTAAATGAAAAGGGCGAGCGGGAAACTTTGTTAATCACAGACGGTTATTACACCTGCAACTCTACCAAAGCCACTCCCTGCTTAAGTGCCGACATTTTCGGCGATTGGCGGGAGGAGGTTATCCTCAGGGCTGCCGATTCAAAGTCACTGAGGATCTACACCACCCCATACCCCACCCAATACCGCATAGTATCACTGATGGACGACTTGCAGTATCGCAATCAGGTTGCCACACAGAACATCTGCTACAATCAGCCGCCTCACCCAAGCTTTTATCTCGGTTCAGATTGGCAGCTGCTTTTATGATGTTGGCGGATACGCTGTTTGGCGCAATGCTGAGATTTGCAATTTAAGGGGGCACAAGGTATATGAAGAAACTGATGGCGGCTATGCTGTCGTTTGTTATGGCTATGATGCTG
>ENA-ORMR01000840-ORMR01000840.1-human-gut-metagenome-genome-assembly--contig:-NODE-840-length-26962-cov-7.594492_pt1 | contig 26962 bp, 19 predicted proteins | sample MGYA00242107_ERZ509003 | MGnify/ENA primary metagenome ERZ509003 (study PRJEB26280, sample SAMEA2338699) | human gut metagenome | biome: human gut; feature: human-associated habitat; material: faeces...
CCGCCATATGTATACAGATAGGAGCAGACAATACCGGCATTCGAGCCGCCGTAGGCCTCCAGCTTGCCGCCCCGCAATTCCACAGAACGAACGGATATGGCATTATAATCGCCGCCGCGGGCCGTAACAGTGCCGCCCTCAAGGGTCAGGGTTCCTGTGCCGGAATTGGTGCCCTTGTAGGCGCTGTCAAAGATGGCGCCGTTGCATATATAGGTGTCGCTCCTGCCGTTTCCGACGACCGTCAGGGTGCCGGTGCCCTTGACGGTCAGTCCGAAGTTGTTCAGATCCAAAGGCGCGCCGCATTCGATCTTGTTATCGCCCTCCAAGGTCAGGGTGGTATCCCCGGTAAGCTTGACGGGGGTGGTAAAGGTCTGGTTGTTCCAGGTCACCTCGCCGGAGATGGTTTCAGTGCCTGCCGCAGCTGCCATCAGGGGCATTGCCTGCTCTGTGCCTTTGCAGGCAGAGAGGTCTGCATCTTCCGCAGAGCAGACCGGACAGTCGGGATTGACCGCCTCCTGCTCACAGCGGGTTTCGCAGATGCACTCCGCCGGAGCATTCCCGGACACGCCGGGAACAAGCCCACTGTCCTGAGAATTACACTGCTCACAGATATACCCGCAAGGCGTCCCCTCTGTGGCCGGGATGTAACCGCAGGTACCGTCATGCCCGCCGCGCTCATGAGGGCAGCTTAATTCTTTTGTGATACAGCCGCTTTCCTCACTGCATTCATGGGTACACGCGGTCGGCTGGGCCTTCTCTGCTTCAGATGGGGTCGCCGTATTTTCTGATACGCTGCCTTCCAAAACAGGGTAACAGCTTTCGTCATGCTCATGGACACACTTCTTCACAAGGGTGTAGCAATCCTCAATATGTTCATGTTCGCAGGCTGCCCCCTCGGTTCCTTTCGTATATCCGCAGTCCTCTGTATGTTCCGGGTGATGCTCGCACAACCCCGTATGGACGGCGGACACATCAGTTTCCACCGCAAATGCCGGGACTCCCGGCATTGTAAAAATCATTGCCGCCGCCAGTAAAAATGCGGCCGGCCGTTTCCATTTGCACATCATTTTATTCATCCTCCTCACGTTGTTCGTTCCTTCTCGTTGTTTTCTGAAGCAGCCGGGATACTGCCTCCCGCAGCTGATATTCCGTCACAGGCTTCACCAAAAAGGTGTCCGCCTGCATCCTGCGGCTTTGGGGTTCAAACTCTGCCTGGTCGCTGATCCACAGGAGAGGGACATCCTTGCTGTACCCTCGTATGCTCATGCAGAAATTCATCCCCCTGGCTCCGTCCTCCATGACCACCACAGCATCATAAGGCCCATCCCGCTGCATGGCATAGACGCAGAATACGCCATTGTCAAAGCGGTCTACTTTGCCAAGCTTCATCAGTAACGCCGTTTCTTTCTCCTTCTGACTATAACTGCACAGCGCAATTCGCATTTTCGCACCTCCATTTCATGATGGGTTTTATCGCCTCATATAGCTCCTGATCGGAGCAGTCTGCCGGAAGAAACACAGGGATACGCAGGTGATACGCGATCAGGGCGAAGTTTTCATCATCGCTCCACCAGACAAGCGGTGTTTCCGGTGCCAGCTGCTTTGCCTGAATGGCAGCCTCCAATCCCCTTGCCCCGGTCATGGCGATGACAACCGCATGATATCGGCTCCGCCGCAGTGCCTGAGATAGCTGCTTCTCATTCCATAGCTCGTCGATGACAAGCTGTCCGTCCCCAGCAAAAAGGGAGCGCAGCCTGCTCTCAAACCATTCTGCATTCCTTAATTCCGTACAAAGTGCGATTTTCATGCTGAGCCTCCTTTCCTGAAAAAAAAATAATCCTACCCGGAGGGCTTTTTATTTGATAGGAATTTCCTATCACATAAAAAAACAGACCTTCTCATCGGAAAGTCTGGTAGTATAATTAGGGTAGCATCTTGTCAAGGGAAATGCAACCGACTTTGTTTAAGACGCAGGTTTCCTGTTTAAGACGCAAGTTTTTTCCTGCGGTTTTATGTTATACTAATATTGGATTATTGTGCAAAGGAGATGGCACGATGCAGATTGCGATTGTGGATGACAGAGCAGAGGACAGAGAAGAACTGTCTGCCTGCCTGGAAAATTATATGAAAAAGCATCAGCTGGACTATACGCTGACAGAATTTGAGGACGGAGAGAATTTTCTGAAAGCTGCCGCCCAGGTCGATTTTCAGCTTGTCTTTATGGACATCTATATGGAGAACATGGATGGAATAGAGGCCGCCAGAAGGCTGCGCCAGAAAAACAGGCTCTGTAAGATCGTTTTTCTGACCATTACAGAAGATTATGCCCGGATGGGGTACAGTCTGTCCGCCAGCTATTATCTGTTGAAGCCGCTTTCGCTCCATCAGGCAGATTTTGAAGAAGCGATGGAGCTGTGCCAGCTAAAACCGCCCTATGAAGTGATGACACTTTCGGTTATGGCTGACCGTCAAAGGCTGGAACTTCCCACAGAGAAGATTCTATACATAGATTATCAAAACCGTATGACACGGATTCATACGGCGGAACGCGTGATACCGGTAAGCGGAGGCTTTCAGGAGGTTACTGCCGCATTGCAGAAGGACAAGCGTTTTTTGCCCTGCTACCGGGGCGTTTTAATCAACATGGATTATATCAGCCATGTTGACAGCCAAACCTTCCGTTTGATAAACGGGGAGGCACTTCCGATTGCTCTCCGCAATGGAAAACAGCTGCGGGAAACCTACCGTCAGTATGTTTTCTCTGGAATGGGGCGTATCGTATGAGAATGAAGGAAATACACAGGCGTATTCTGGGGGGCTGTCTGGCCTGCCTCCTCTGCCTGACCGGCAGTATCCCCGCATTTGCCGCTGGAACTGCAACCCCAGCCAACGCCGATGAAAGAAGGGAGAATCCGCCGGGTTTAGAAAACAAAGCTTCAGGGGCACTGGATAGCGGAACCCCGGAAACACCGGAAGCATCGGAAGAAATACCCCTCGTCCTTGTCACGGAAATACAAAAGGAAGGCGAACTGCTCTCCCTGCCGGCTTTTACCCTGCCCCTTAGAACCACACCGTCTGATGATGACCTGGAGGAAATTTATCAGCTGACCCTTCAGTATCAGACCGTTTGCGCCACTGTAACAGCAGGTGAAGAAATCCGGCAGGAAACATTTTCTGTCGCATGGGATTTTTCAGCCATTGACCAGACCACTCCGGGAGAATATGCCGCAGCAGGCCGGATTGAACTGCCGGAGGGGTATGCCTTTGGTGAAGCTGTCTTGCAGGAGCTTCAGATTCCCGTCCGGGTAGAAGAAATGCCGCCTGCTGTCATTACCTCCATAGAGCAATGGTATCCTTATACGGACGCGTTTGCGGTTCAACAGGGCAGCCCAACCGAAACACTGGAAAATTTGTTTGCCTTTTCCCCTTACTATCTGGAATGCTATGCGGAAAATGGAACCAGCTACACCGCTGTGGTGGAATGGGATTTTTCCGGTATTGATCTGAATACTGTGGGACTGTACCATGCAGCAGGAAGGCTGACCACACCGGAAAATACCGTATTTGCGGATCGTATCGATTTCCCTGAAATTTCAATTCCTGTTTCTGTTCAGGCTCCGGATAGACCAGACATTAACTGTTTTCTGGCCGCCAGAGGAAACCTTTATTTTCCCTGGGTCACACCGCCGGGAGAACCGGATAAGATCAGTGTATGGCTGTCCGAAAACAACGGTTCATGGAACCAGCTAGAAAATGGCATTTACGTGGGACGGGAAATGCTCTCGATTGCCACCCGTCTGCTGACGCCGGGCAGCGGTTACCGCCTTCAGGTTGATTATGACGGCGGACAGACCGGCATCCTGTCCTTTACCTACGCAGATGAAATTGTCCTTGAAGGGTATCATGAAGGCGACCGGGATGGAGGGGATGCAGGCGGAAATCCACCCGACACCATCATTCAGCCGCCTCCTGAAGATACCGACGATCAGGATGACGGTTTCGCAGACAGGCCCTCCACAAAGCCTTTAAGATCGCCTGCAACAAATGGCGGTGGAACGAATTCCGATGATTCTGAAAAAGCACCACCGGTCAGCGGGGAAAATGATCCTGCGGATCACAAGCCTTCCGAGCCATCCCGGGATGGAAAGGATGATTCCATAGATATAGATAAAGACGATTTCCCATCGGAACAGGCAAACGGTGATACAGAGGAAGATACCGCTTTACAGCAGCCCCCTGAAGTGCGGACGATTGCCGGCGCTCCAGAGCTTACCGCTCCCAATCCTGCCTTGAAGCTTTCAGAAAACAGGAAAGATTCAGTGCAAAGCGCTATAACCGTTCCCCAGGAAGTCGCAGATTCCCAAAACTCTGCTTTTTCAGAGTTCTTCGATGAAACCACTGACCGGATTTCCGGCACACGCTTTTTGATGATGCTGCAAACAGGGGAGCAAAGAGCCGTCTTTTCCAAACAGGGAATCACCATCAGCATACCCAAAGATGCCTTGCCGGAGGGTATCCAAAACGAAGATCAGATTGAAGTCATCATCCAAAAGGATACGGATGGCGGTTTTTCTTTTTCGTTTTCCATCAATGGAACTGTGCTCAACTCCCTGCCGGATGTTTCTGTCATGCTGCCCTATCCAAATGCCCCGGCAGCCGGCACATTGTTCCTTTGTGATGAAAGCGGCGTGGAAGTTCCCATGACCGGTTACGACGATACGGCGAAAGCCGCTTCCTTTCAGATCAGCCATACAGGGACTTACACCATTGTGGGAAAGGAAGATACCGCTTCCCTGGCACATGCTGCCGACACAGAGCACAGCCGGCCACCCATATTCTTTTTCATTCCGGTCTGTCTGGTTCTTCTGTCTGCCGGTGAATTTTTCCTAAGGAGGAGGCGAAAATAAGATGGTATCTTCTGTGGTAAAAAAATATGCTGCCTTATGTATGGTCTGCCTGTGCTCATCCCTGTTTTTTCTTGGCCTGTATCAGTTCAATAATAAATATAGCCAGAACACAATCCAGGCGGCAAATGGGATTCTGGCGCTTTCTGAGGAAGAACTTCAAAAGTCACCGGTGCGCTTTCTGGTATCCGGCTGGGCATTTTATCCTGACGCGCTTTTGACCCCGGAAGAAATACGGGATGAAAGCCATTATATGCGCTACCTTTCCATCGGAGAGCAGACCAATTTTTCCAGTCCTGCAAGCCCTTCTCCCTATGGCTGCGGGACTTACCAGATGACATTCTTTCTGCCGGAACGGAAGGAAACATATGCGCTGGAAATCCCGGAAGTGTTTTCTGCTTACAACCTTTATCTGGATCATGACCTGATCCTGCAAATGGGGGAACCGGCACAGGGGACACCATTGGTTCAAAACCGCATGGTCACTTTTCATGGCGGAAAACCGGTCACACTCACCATAGCGGTCAGCAACTATGACCACTTTTACGGAGGGATTGTTTATCCGCCTGCTTTCGGAACGATGCTGGCGGTCAATACAACCAGAGGAATCCGGTTTGCATTCTGCCTGTTTGGCTGTACAGTTACCTTTGTCTGTGCGCTGCTGTCCTTTTATTTCAGCCGCCGGATGAAACAGAAAAATACATTCCTGTTCGGACTGATCTGCCTTGCCATGTGCGGCCTGTCATCCTATCCTGTGCTTCATATGCTGGCTGCGGTTCCCGTATTCCCCTGGTACACGATTGAACTGTTCTGTATCTATCTGGTTACCTGGCTGATCGTAGTTCTGCAAAACCGGATATGCAGGCCGGGCTTCCTGCCTGCGGCCATCAGTAATGGGGTGGGCGCTGCCTTCCTGGTATATGCGTTTGTGTATGGCATGATGGCTTCCCATCTCTCCCTTGGAGCTATTCGTTTCTTCTCTGCATCGGTCTTTTGTTATAAGGCGGCATCTGCACTCTATCTATTTATCATCGCTGTGCTTGCCATTCACAGAGGAGAAAAACGGAGCAGGCCGATCTTCTATGCTGCGGCAGCCGCAACCCGCGCCTTTATATGGGATCGCCTTCTGCCGGTTTATGAGCCGGTTATCGGCGGTTGGTTTGTGGAATGGGGCAGCTTTTTCATAGCAGCCGCCATCGGTTATTCCCTCTGGCGCGATGTGGTAGAGGGGTATGGAAACAGCCTGATTTTTCAGGAAGAACGCAAGCAGGTCATCCGTCAGCTTTCTATGCAGACCGAATACAGCCGTCAGGTTTCTGAAGCAGCGGCAGAAAACAGAAGGCTGATCCACGACATCAAACACCATCTGCACACCATAGACCGCATGGCCTCTGAACGTGGGCAGACGGAGATCTGCTCCTTCCTGTTGCAGGTAGAGGAACAGGTTGCGGCGTCATCGGGTCACTCCTATGTTGCGTTCTGTAAAAATCCCGTCGTAAATGCGCTGATTGAATACTACTACGGCATGGCGCAGACACAAGGGACAGAATTTCAGGTGCGGCTCGATCTTCCTGATCAGATGCCGCTTACCGATGTGGAACTGTGTACGGTGCTGGGCAATCTTTTGGACAATGCCGTTGAGGCGTGCAGCCGCCAAAAGCAAGGGGTGCGCCGCGTTTTCATTGCAGGCGAAACCAGAGGCAATATGTACTTTTTGAAGATTGAAAACACTTACGACGGTCTGGCCTTGCAAGAGGGAAAAACATTCCTCTCCCGAAAGGGTACATCTGATGATCATGGAATCGGGCTTTCCTCTGTCCGAAAAATCATTGAAGGCCATGGCGGTGATCTCGATCTTGTTCCCGGTGAGGAATCCTTTCTTGTTGGAGTTACAATACAGATGTAAAAACTGTTTTTTGAGGCGCATTCAGATAACATAGAATTCCTCCATTTCTGGAATTGCATACGATGAGAGGGCTGATAAAAACTGGTGCAATGTGTTTTCAACACCAAGATAATTCAGAAAGCGCTCCAGAAATGCAATCGTAGATTTCTTATACTTCCGATTTTTCAGGACAAACACCGACGAAAATGCCTCCTATAATCGCTTTCATTAGTCGCTCTTTGGCAGAACCAGCATTCATCTGTTCCCTTGCCGTTGTTTCTATATCATCCATGCTTGGCTGCAATTTATTTGACGGATGGTTATGAACCAGCATGATTGCAGATCGGGTTGCGTTACATAGTTTTCACTTTCAAAAAATTAAAAAATTTATGTTTTTGAAAGCGGCATCTTGCATATACTAGTAGTAGACAGTATACTAAGTACAACGAAACAGTTTCGAAAAATAAAAAAACTTCAATTTTTGAAAGTGGGTGACTAAATGAAAACAATCACAAGAGCAAAATATCTCGATAGAATCATTGAACTGAATGGCACTCCTGACATCAAGATCATCACGGGTATTCGTCGATCTGGTAAGTCCAAACTGATGCAGGCGTATATTGCGTATCTGAAAAGCAATTTTGAAAACATCAATATTATCTTCATCGACTTCATGGATTTGGCGTATGAAGAAATCAAGGAATACCATGCCTTACACGCCTATGTGGAAGAACATTATCAGGAAGGCAAAACGAACTACCTGTTTGTAGACGAGGTTCAGATGTGTCCCAAGTTTGAGCTGGCAATCAATAGCCTGTACTCTAAGGGAAAATACGACATCTATGTCGGCAAGCTCTATCAAAAGGAAATCGACTTTGTTGCTCAGAGAGGCAGCGAGAAGTTTTATATTCCGGTCAGCGACAACATTTCCGGTCAGGAAACATTTGAGAGAGAATGCTCTCCTCTGCTTCAGATTCGAGATGCTTATCCGAAAATGATTATTGCCAGAACCAAACATCCCCAATATAGCTATGAAGGAATCGAAATTCACGATATAGCCGATTGGTTGCTACAAGAATAAGCAAGGTGAAATATCTCCGTCATTCTCTTTTGAAATGATGGAGATATTTTTATTATGACGGAGATTGTAGAACAGAAAATTGTATCAGGTTGCAAAAATCCTTTCCGAACTTTTTACATAGCAGTCATGCACTACGGTGTGTGGCTGCTTATTTTTTTGTGAAAGGAGCAGATGCAAATGAAATTAGTTTTGGCTGAAAAGCCTTCGGTTGCACAGAGTATTGCCAAAGTGTTAGGTGCTGCCAAGCGTGAGGATGGCTACTTAGAGGGAAACGGATATGTGGTCAGCTGGTGTGTAGGGCATTTGGTGGAGCTGGCACAGCCGGAAGTCTATGATGCGAAGTACAGCAAATGGGCTTATGCAGACCTTCCTATCTTCCCGATGGACTGGCAGTATGAGGTTTCTGCCGGTACGAAAAAACAGTTTGGGATTCTGAAAAAGCTCATGGCCAGAGAAGATGTTGCGAGTCTTGTGTGTGCAACAGATGCCGGTCGTGAGGGCGAGCTGATCTTTCGGTTGGTGTACCACAAAGCCGGGTGCAGAAAGCCGTTTGAGCGGCTTTGGATTTCCTCGATGGAAGATGTAGCAATCAAGGAGGGCTTTGAAAATCTCAGGTCTGGAACGGAATATGATGCTTTGTATGAAGCAGCACTGTGTCGAGAACGAGCCGACTGGATTGTTGGTATTAACGCTACTCGACTTTTTTCGACCCTTTACGGGCAGACCCTGAATGTTGGTCGTGTTATGACCCCTACCCTTGCTATGGCTGTTATGCGAGAAGCTGCCATTTCCGCATTCAAGCCTGAACTGTTCTACACAGTTCAGATTGGATTGGATGGTTTTACGGCTGCAAGCGAACGCTTCAAAACCAAGGCAGCAGCCGAAGCTGTCAAACAAAGCTGTTCGGTGGCAATCGTTCAGAAAGCTGAATGTAAGGAGAAAACAGAAAAGCCGCCTGCGCTCTATGACCTGACCAGTTTACAGAGAGAAGCCAACCGTGTGCTTGGCTACACGGCACAGCAGACCTTGGACTACACGCAGAACCTCTATGAAAAGAAACTGGTCACTTATCCCCGTACCGACAGCAGGTTTCTGACGGAAGATATGGCACATAGCCTGACCGACCTCGTAAAGCTGGCTTTCCACACATTCCCCGTGGAGGATGTGGATAACATACCAGTTCATGCAGAGCAGGTTGTGAATAACAAAAAGGTCACAGATCACCATGCCATCATTCCGACCAGAGAATTGCAGAAATGCAATCTGAGCGAACTTCCCAAGGGTGAACTTGCAATTTTGCAACTGATCTCGAATCGGTTGTGCGTAGCTGTTGGCGATCCGCACCGATACGCAGAGACAGTTATTGAGCTGGACTGTGGCGGTACCGTGTTTTCCACCAAAGGCAAAACTGTTGTGCAGGATGGATGGAAAGCTCTGGTTCAGAAAAATGATTCGACAAAATCCGACGAAAACGTGCAGACACTCCCTTCTGTTTCCGTTGGTGACGAAATGACCGTCAGCGGCACGGAAATCAAGGAAGGGAAAACATCTCCCCCTAAACACTTTACCGAGGATACTCTGCTTTCTGCTATGGAAACTGCCGGTGCGGACGAAATGCCTGATGAGGTGGAGCGCAAAGGTTTGGGAACGCCTGCGACCCGTGCCGGTATCATTGAGAAGCTGGTTCGCATCGGTTTTCTGGAGCGTAAGGGTGATAAGAAAACCAAACACCTGATTCCGACCCACAAGGGTACGGCTCTGGTAACAGTCATGCCGGAACAGATTCAGTCCCCATCCATGACGGCGGATTGGGAAGAAAAATTGTTGCTCATTGAGAAAGGCGAATATGCCAGCGAGGACTTTATGGACGAGATCAAAGATGTGATTGCCGGTCTGATTCAGAACTATGAAGTAATCCGTGATTCCGAGGTTATGATGTCGAAAGAAGCCAATTCTATCGGCAAATGCCCGCTCTGCGGCAGTGCTGTAGAGGACAAAGCCAAGGCATTTTTCTGTTCCAACAGAGCTTGCAAATTTGCCCTCTGGAAAAACAATCGCTACTTTGCGAGCATCGGCAAGAGCATGACTTCTGCCACGGCGCAGAAATTGCTTGGTTCCGGCAAGGTAAAGCTCAAGAATTGCAAGTCCGAAAGAACGGGCAACACCTTTGATGCCACCGTCTTTATGGAGGTATCAGATGATGGCAAAACGAAGTTCAGTATGGAATTTGAAAATGGAGGAAAGCGCAAATGACAAATGAGTACAACCCGGATGGTAAGGAAATCCGATTTATCGACAGCCATTATAAGGATTTGTTTCATATCCCCGATGGCAGCTGTGTGCAGATTCACTACCCGGATGAAATGGTTGTGAAGCCCTGCACCTTCATTGACGAGTATCATACGCAGATCGGATACAATGTGTTTCATATCTGCCAGTTTGCAGAAATTATGGAGCGCAACGGCGCAAGCTATATGCCGGAGCCTGAGATTATGGGCGATGAAGCCGCATGGAAGGTCGGAAAGGATAGAATCCTTGCGGTGCAGACCTGCGAAGATGGTTACGACTACACCCTGTTGGATGAAAACTACAACGAGATTGATGGCGGTCAGGTTGATAACCCTGAACTGTCCATGCTCGAAGTCCGCCGGGATATTCTGGAATCCTTCGGGCTGGAGCGCCGGGAACTGCGGGCAATGTTCTATGAGGATGTCATGGAGCAGGCTTTTGAAGTCGGCAGACAGGCGGTGGTGGTCAATGACCCTATCGCTGAGCTTGCTTTTAAGCTCGACCGTTTTGCAGAGAACTTCGACCCCTATGAATATATGGATCAGGTCGATGATGTGCAGGCGCATATCCAAGAAATCAAGGCAGATCTTGCCGCTGGTAATACGGCTCCGTATCGTGAGTTCCTGAATACAGCCATTGAAGAAGCCCGTGAGGAAACTGCGGTTGAGGTTGCCAAAGTGCTGAAAAGTCAGCTGGATAAGCTCGACTCTCCGAAGCGTGAGTCGGTCATGGAAAAACTGGCACAGGCCGCAGAAAAAGCTGCGCCTGCCAGTCCCTCTCCCAAACGCAAAGAGCCTGAACGATAAGGAGGACACGGATATGAAAAACGAAAAATGGGATGATGTTCACGGAAATACCACCCCGGATGACAGAATGGTTGCTTTTCTGGAAAGCCCCACGGATTCCTATGCGATTCTTCAGCTGCGGGAAGATGTAGACGATAATATCCCGCTCATGTTTGCAAATTACAGCTACCTTCAGAAGAAAGAAATGGAGCCTGAGATTGACCGTTACGAGGTGGTCTATCATGGCTCCATTTCTATGTCCGAGGATGTGAATCGGCAGCTGGAAGATTTGTATGTAAAGTTCAATATTGACCACCCGGATGATTTCCGTGGTCACAGTATGTCGGTCAGCGACATCGTAGCCTTAAAGGTAGTCGGTGAGGTATCCTTTCACTATGTAGATTCTGTTGGGTTTCAGAAGCTGGAAAACTTTATGAAGTCCGAAAACTACCTGAAAAACGCAGAGATGGCAATGGAAGATGATTATGGGATGATTGACGGTATCATCAATAACGGAAAAGCGTCCGGATTAGAGGAACGTCCTTCGGTGTTGGAGCAGTTAAAGGAAAAGCCCGTGCCGGATGTTTCCCATAAGCCGCCCAAGAGCCACCCGGAAAGGGAGATTGAATGATGGATTTCACACAGGATGAGCGGAACATGATGATGCTTTACAGCCCTGGCACAAGGTCAGGGCTGTGTGAAGCACTGACACTGATGAAGGAACAGCTTTCGGAGGACGAGTCAGAGCTTTTTGCTTTGGCAGACTCGGTTCTCCGTAAAGTTTCAGCCATGGACGATGCCGCCTTTGAGAAGCTGAACCTTTATCCGGATTGATAGGATTGGAGGGATACAATGAACGCAAAAGAGCGATTTTATTCCGGATTAGCAAAAGAAACGATTGGGAAAATCACCTCGAACACAGATAACTGGACTTCGTTTTTGAGAACGATGTCCCGCAACTATGAGTTCACCTATCCGGAACAGGTGATGATTTATGCTCAGCGCCCCAATGCGACCTTTTGCAAGCCCTATGAGGACTGGAACGCTGAAAATTACCGCAGATATGTAAAGCGTGGCTCTACCGGCATTGCTCTGTTTGTGATGAACAGGGATAAACCGTATCTGCGCTATGTGTTTGATGTGGCGGATACCGGCGTTCGCCGTTCTTCCCCGGAACTGAAACCGTGGGAGGTGACGCCTGAAAACCGCTCCTATGTCATGGAAGCGATGGAGCGTACCTTCGGTGTTGCCGCTGACGGGGTACTGGAAGCACAGCTTGAAGATATTGCATCCGCACTGGCGGCTGAGTATTGGGACGATTACAAAAAGCAGTTCCTCGACATCGTTGCCAACAGCTTCCTTGAGGAGTATGATGAACTCAACATCGAAGTAGCTTTCAAAAATGCGGTGGCAAACAGCGTATCCTATACGATGTATTGCCGGTTCGTGGAAAGTCCCGACAACTACTTCGAGCATGAGGATTTCCAGAAGGTGTTTGATTTTAACACCAGACAGACGGTAAATGCCCTTGGTACTGCGGTGAATGCCATCAGCACAAGGATGTTTCAGGAAATCGAAAAAGCGATTGGAGAACATGAGCAGATTAAAGCTACCGAAAGGAGTACAGATTATGAGCGAGATGACTTACAGACAGGCCGGAGATTATCAGATTCCGAACCTTCAGTTGGAGAACGAGGGAGAGAAACCTCTGGGCAAGTACGGCAGGATGCGTCGAGCATTTTTGGAACAGAACAATCCGATGCTCCTGAACGACATGATTCTGACGGAGAGCCTGTTCCCGCACCTGTGGGAGATCGAGGAAACAGCGAAAGCCAGAGTGGAGTTTCTGATGGAGCAGTACCTGAAGGACAGCCCCGCACCGGACAAGGAAACGCAGCAGATGGCGTGGGTGCAGCACATGAACAGCCTGAAAGCACAGGCGGAGGAAGTCGTGATGACGGAGCTTATCAACAGCTGAGTCTGAACCTTTTCCTCTCCGAAAATGAACAAATCAGTTTTATCGACCGAGCAGAGAGCTTTACGCCCTCTGCTTTTTCTTTTGCCCAGGAAGAAATCGACCACTTCCTTCTGCTTGGTAGCAATACCGATGAAGCCCGAAAAGTCGTAGCGCTGGAATATATGAAGCAGAAGCCGTTGGAAGAAATCGTTCAGACCTTAAAGCAGGTCTATCACGGCGGCTATGGTCTGAAAGAAGATAGCGGGAATATCTGTGCGTGGTATGCCGAGGACGGTATCCACCTTGCCAAAGGTTCCTCTGCCATTGACAGCCCCAGAGCGCAGATCGTTTCTTGGGAAACGGTTGCCGAGCGCATTGGAGAACTGCTTGAAAATGGTCGGTTCGCAACTAATGTGGAACTGGTAGAAGCATCCGGATATGAGCGTCAGAAGTTGGCAGAATCCCTGTGGCATCTTTATCACGATTTGAGTGAAGAAGCCCGTTCCAGCAACTATCTGGCAATTCTTCATCAGGAACCGTTTCGTGGTTTCCCTGACGAAACCGCAGACTTGGCTGAAAAGTTGGATGACCCTCGTTTCCACGCAACCTTGGTACAGCAGTATTCGGAATTTAGAAAAACCCTTGCGGAAAATCCCGATCTGCTTCGTTTTCACTATCACAAGCTGAATCTCATTCAGAAACAGCTGTATGAGTTGAATATGCCTTTGCGTGAGTATCAGACCGATATGATGCAGATGCCCCTTGTCCGCCAGTTCATTACGGATGATGAAGTCAATGCAGACTTGACCCGTGGAAGCGGCTTTTCCGGTGGTAAAGCCCGTATTTATAACTACTGGCAGGAGAATCATTCTGCCAAGGAAAAGATGGACTTCCTGAAGCATGAATACGGAACCGGTGGTCATTCCCATGCCTGCTCTGGTGCAACGCACAGCGGTCAGGATCACGATGCCAAGGGTGTTGCTTACACCAAGAGCGGTTGCGATAAATTGCAGATGTCCTGGGCGCAGGTGGTGCAGAGAATCGACGGTCTGATACGAAAGGGACGCTACCTCAGCCCGGAGGAAGAAGCGGAACGACAGGCTATCGAAGAAGCTAAAACTGATCCGTTGGAAGATGTTTATGACCGTTTCGCAGTGATTGATACCGAGGATGGCGAGTATGCGATCTGGGATAATCAGACCGATGACTACTATGTAGACCCGGAAGGCGTTACGGAATACTTCACGGACGAATGGCTTGCCAATGACTATTTGGAGGAAGTTCGTCAGTCCGTAGCTGCGATGGAGTCGGTTCAGCCAGAAGCGCCTGTGGCAGAGCCTGCCGAAGTTGTGGAAGCATCTGCTTCCGAGGAACCGAAATGGAATTATCAGGTCGGTGACACGGTATATCTGGACGATACAGCTTTCCGTGTGGAGCAGATCACGGACAGAGAAGTTCAGCTGCGTGACCCTACGCTTGCTTATCCCATCTTCCGTGCCGAGAATCGTGAGAATTTCGAGCGTATGCTCTCTCAGGACGAAAGAAACCATGCGGTAAGGGTTGATGCCCAAACCGAAGAAAAGCCCGTTACAGAGGATTTTCTGGGCAAAACCGAACCGAGGGACTACACCCCTGAGTATCAGCTGTTAGACCGTCTGCGTATGGACTGCGAATACTTCCTTGGTGCAGGACAGCACAGCGAAAAGCATCTGTGGGCAGGCAACCGCCATGCACAGATTGCCAAGATGCGTGAGCTGTATGAAATGATTCCCGACAAACCAGAATGGCTGACACCTGAGATGATTAACAGCTACGAGGAGCGCATGGCTCCCCGCTATCTGGTTGCCGCCTACCATCACTTTGAAAACGGCTTCGATGATAAACTGGACTACTACACTCTGGAAGAAGCGGAAAAAGCTGCCCAGGGCTATGTGGACGGAACCATGGAGGATGACGGATTCAAGTACGATGGTGCTGCCGTTTACGATCAGCAGGAGCATAAGTGCATCCGTATCTATGGGGACTACCCTGACGAAAAGGCACACGCACAGGTCAGAGCCAGTGCGGAACCCGAACAGCAGGAACCGGAACACTTCATCGATCATTTTTATGTTGCCGAGGACATTCAGAAGCGGGGTGCGCTGGACATCAAGGAATACAGTTCCTTTGATGATGCCCTGCGAGCCTACTATGCACTTCCTGACACGCAGAGAAAAGCCCTGGGTGCAATGAATACCAGAGATCTGCCGGGTAGTCTGGACTTCGTACAGTGCGTAGATGGAAAGGACACCATCATTCAGGATTATGCCCAGGTGGACGGATGGCAGAATGCCGAAGTCATGGACATTATCGCTCAGCTTGAGCAGTCCATCACCACCAGAGAAATCCCACCTGTTCCTGCGGTGAACTTCCACATCACGGATGACAACATCGGTGAAGGTGGACCGAAGCAGAAATTCGCAAGAAACATCGCAGCCATTGAAACTCTGTTCAAACTGGAAAGCGAGAACAGGAACGCCACTACCGAAGAACAGGAGATTTTGTCGAATTATGTCGGTTGGGGCGGTCTGGCAGATGCCTTTGACCCGGACAAGGGAAATTGGGCGAAGGAGTATCAGACACTGAAAAACCTGCTTTCCGAAGATGAATATGCTGCGGCAAGAGCTTCCACCCTGAACGCACATTACACCAGCCCTACGGTCATTCGCTCCATCTACGATGCGGTCGGACAGATGGGCTTTGAAACAGGAAATATTCTGGAGCCTGCTATGGGTATCGGCAACTTCTTTGGTATGCTCCCTCCTGAAATGCAGAGCAGCCGTTTGTATGGTGTGGAACTGGATTCCATCACCGGCAGAATTGCTCAGAAGCTCTATCCCAACGCAGAAATCAAAGTAGCCGGTTTTGAAACGACAGACCGCCGAGACTTTTACGATCTGGCTGTGGGTAATGTCCCTTTCGGCAACTACAAAGTGTCCGACAAGCCGTATGACAAGCTGGGATTCTCCATTCACAACTATTTCTTTGCCAAGGCTTTGGATCAGGTTCGTCCCGGTGGTGTGGTCGCTTTTGTGACAAGCCGTTACACCATGGATTCCAAGAACTCTGACGCAAGGCGATATATGGCGCAGAGGGCGGAACTGCTTGGTGCAATCCGTCTGCCAAACGATGCCTTTAAGAAAAACGCAGGCACGGAAGTCGTGTCCGACATCCTGTTCCTGCAAAAGCGTGACCATCCGATTGACATTGTACCGGAATGGGTAAACCTTGACCGCACCGAAGAAGGACACACCATGAACAGCTACTTTGTCGCTCATCCTGAAATGGTTCTGGGCGATACGGTGGAAGAAAGTACCGCCTACGGCATGGACATTACAGTGCGTCCCATTGAGGGCATGGAACTGTCCGAACTTCTGAAAGAAGCAGTTTCCCACATCCAAGGAACCTATCAGGCTGTGGAGCTTCCCGAAGCTGACAAGGGTAAGGAAATCGAAACCATTCCTGCAACCCCGGATGTAAAGAATTTCTCTTATACCGTGGTGGATGGCAATGTGTACTTCCGTGAAAACTCCCTGATGCGCCGTGTAGACCTGAATGAGAAAGCAAAAGACCGTGTGATGGGCATGGTGGAACTTCGTGGTATCGTCAACGAGCTGATCGAATATCAGCTTGAGGATTACCCGGATGAAATGATTACTCAGAAACAGGCAGAACTGAATGATGCCTACGATGCGTTTGCCGCAAAGAACGGGCTTATCAATAATCGAGCCAATGGTCAGGCATTTGCTGACGATTCCTCCTACTATCTCCTGTGTTCTCTGGAAAATGTGGATGAGGACGGCAATCTGAAAAGCAAGGCGGATATGTTCACCAAGCGAACCATCAAGCCGGAACGCAGAGTGACGAGCGTGGATACGCCGTCCGAAGCTCTGGCAATCTCTATCGGTGAGCGTGGCAAGGTGGATTTGCCGTTTATGGCACAGCTGCTTGGAACACCTGGAGAATACGATGCGATTCAGGCAGAGCTTCGAGGGGTGATCTTCAAAGACCCGATGGCTCCCGATGCTGTGGAAGTTGGATGGCAGACTGCCGATGATTACCTTTCCGGTGATGTAAGAAGCAAGCTGCGTGTCGCACAGATGGCGGCAGACAGGGATTCTTCCTTCCACATCAATGTGGAAGCCTTGCAGAAAGCACAGCCGAAGGACTTGGATGCGTCCGAGATTGATGTGCGTTTGGGTGCAACATGGATTGATGCCGATTATATTCAGCAGTTCATGGAGGAAACCTTTGAAACGCCGTATTACTTGCGCCGTTCCATTGAGGTCAAGTTCTCCGAGCTGACCGCAGAGTGGCGCATCAACGGTAAGAGTTCTCCCAACTACAACGATGTGGCGGCGTATGTCACCTACGGTACAGAGCGAGCCAACGCATATCGGATTCTGGAGGAAACGCTGAATCTGAAGGATATTCGTATCTATGATACGATTGAAGATGCAGATGGTAAGCAGAAGCGTGTCCTCAATAAAAAAGAAACTACCCTGGCACAGCAGAAACAGCAGGCAATCAAGGATGCGTTCCGAGATTGGATTTGGAGAGATCCGCACAGACGAGAAACCCTTTCCACCAAGTACAACGAACTTTTTAACTCCACCAGACCTCGTGAGTATGATGGCTCTCATATCCGTTTCGGCGGCATGAACCCGGATATTACCCTCCGTGAACACCAGAGAAATGCTATCGCTCATGTGCTATATGGTGGAAATACGCTGCTTGCACACGAAGTTGGTGCGGGCAAGACCTTCGAGATGGCTGCATCGGCTATGGAGAGTAAACGGCTTGGATTGAGCCAGAAATCCCTGTTCGTTGTGCCGAATCACTTGACCTTACAGTGGGCAAACGAGTTCCTGCACCTCTATCCGAGTGCCAAGCTCCTTGTTGCCACCAAGAAGGATTTTGAAACAGCAAACCGTAAGAAGTTCTGCGCTCGTATCGCAACGGGTGACTATGATGCAGTCATCATCGGTCACAGCCAGTTTGAAAAAATCCCGCTTTCTGCCGAACGACAGGAACGGCAGCTGCGGGAGCAGATTGATGAGATCGAGGGTGCGATTGCGGAGCTGAAATGGCAGCGTGGCGAAAACTTCACGATCAAGCAGATGGAGAAAACACGAAAATCATTGGAAGCCAGACTGGACAAGCTCCTTGCCGCTGACAAGAAAGATGATGTCATTACCTTTGAGCAGTTGGGTGTAGACCGGCTGTTTGTGGACGAAAGCCATGCGTTCAAGAATTTGTTCCTCTACACAAAAATGCGAAATGTGGCAGGTCTGTCCACCTCCGAAGCCCAGAAATCTTCGGATATGTTTATGAAGTGCCGCTATATGGATGAGCTGACCGGCGGGCGTGGTGTGATCTTTGCAACCGGTACTCCAGTAAGTAACTCGATGACCGAGCTTTATACGGTCATGCGCTATCTCCAGTACAGTACGCTCCAGCAAAAGAACCTGACCCATTTTGATTCCTGGGCATCGACCTTCGGAGAAACAACAACTGCGATTGAGCTTGCACCGGAGGGAACCGGCTATCGTGCCAGAACCCGATTTGCGAAGTTCTTCAACCTGCCTGAACTGATGAATATGTTCAAGGAGGTTGCCGACATCAAGACCTCTGACCAGTTGCATCTCCCTGTTCCCGAAGCAAAGTTTGAAACGGTTGTGGTTCAGCCCTCTGAGTACCAGAAGGATATGGTGGCTTCCCTTTCAGAGAGAGCAGCAGATGTTCATGCCGGTATTGTAGACCCGTCCGTCGATAATATGCTCAAGATTACCAGCGACGGACGAAAATTGGGACTGGATCAGCGGCTAATGAACACCCTGTTACCCGATGACCCTGACAGCAAGCTCAATGCCTGCGTGGGAAATATCCTGCGTATCTGGCAGGACGGTCAGGCTGACAAATTGACCCAGTTGGTGTTCTGCGACCTTAGCACACCGAAAAATGATGGAACCTTCAATGTCTATGATGATGTCAAAACCAAGCTGATTGCAAACGGTGTGCCTGCGGAAGAAGTTGCCTTTATCCATGATGCAGATACCGAGGCAAAGAAAAAAGACCTCTTTGCCAAGGTTCGTACCGGGCAGGTGCGAGTGCTTCTTGGCAGTACGCAAAAGATGGGTGCAGGAACCAACGTCCAGGACAAATTGGTGGCAGTTCACCACTTGGATGTGGGTTGGCGTCCGTCTGATATGACCCAGAGAAACGGTCGTATCATCCGTCAGGGCAACCGGAACAAAGAGGTTCAGGTGTATCAGTATGTGACCGAGGGAACCTTCGATGCCTACCTGTATCAGACCTTGGAAAACAAGCAGAAGTTTATTTCTCAGATTATGACCTCCAAATCACCGGTTCGCTCCTGTGACGATGTGGATGAGCAGGCGCTGTCCTATGCGGAGATCAAGGCGCTGTGTGCCGGCAATCCGCTTATCAAGGAAAAGATGGACTTGGACATTGATGTGGCAAGGCTGAAGGTGCTGAAAGCTGACCACCAGAGCCAGCAGTACCGTATGGAAGATAAGCTTCTGAAATACTTCCCGGCTGAGATTGAAAAGCAGACAGGCTATATTCATGGCTTTGAAGCTGATATTAAAACCGTGGAAGCACACCCGCAGATTGCCGATGGCTTTTGCGGCATGGAAATCATGGGCAAAGCCTACACCGAAAAGGCAGATGCCGGTGAAATCCTCCTTGCGGCTTGTAAGGACACGAAAAGTGCCGATCCGGTTCCTCTTGGCAGTTACCGTGGCTTTCAGATGGAGCTTTCGTTTGACAGTTTCCGGAACGAGTTCGATGTGACCCTGAAGGGCGCTGTGAGCCACAGAGTAGCCCTTGGAACGGACGCACGAGGAAATATCACCCGACTGGACAATGCCCTTGCAGGCATCCTTGAGCGCTTAGAACGAGCCAATGAGCAGTTGAATAATCTCTACAATCAGCAGGAAGCAGCCAAGGCGGAGGTTGGAAAACCGTTCCCGCAGGAAGCAGAGCTGACAGCCAAAAGTCAGCGACTGGCAGAACTGGATGCAGCCCTGAATATGGAGGACTCTGTGGAAAATCGTGACGAAAGAAGCGAGTCAGAGCGTCCTTCTGTGTTGGCTGATCTGAAATCCAAAGCGGAGCATATCCCGCCTGCAAAATACTCTGAAACCCGTGAGGAGGTGTTGTAATGGCAAAGCGAGATCAGGATGTTCATTTCCTTGCATCCAAGGAGGAGGTCGAGCGAATCCATGAGAAGATGGACGAGCTTGGCATCCGCAGCATGGGAGCCTATCTGCGGAAAATGGCTCTGGATGGTTACTGTATCAGACTGGATTTGCAGGATGTGAAAGCCCTGGTTTCGCTCCTGCGAATCTGCTCCAACAACCTGAACCAGTACGCAAAGCGAGCGAACGAAACAGGCAGCATCTATCGTGCTGACATTGAGGATTTGCAAAAACGGCTGGAGGAGATCTGGACGGACATGAGAGAAGTTCTTGTTCGCCTGTCCTCAATCCAGTAATCCGACAACTTGTTGGGAAGTCGCAGTTTCGGCTGCGGCTTTTACATAAGGGTTGACATCATTGCGTTATGGCAGATACCCTTGTACAATATAATTAAAAGAAAGGGGTTGAGCCTATGAAGCTGGTATTGAAGATATTGGCACTGCCGGTGCTGTTCGTTGTAAAAGTGATTTGCATTCTTGGAAATCTGCTTACAAATGTTGTGTCCTATGTAATTGGTTTATTGCTCTTGGTCATTGGCGGATCTGCGATTTACTGCATTGTAAAGGCTTTGTGGCAGTCCCTGCTTATTCTTGTGGTTCTTGGAATTGCGACAATAGCAGCGGTGTTCTTGCTCGTCTGGGCTGTTATGAAAGTCGAGAATATTGGAGAAAGTCTGGGAGCATTTATCAGGTCATAAGATAATATCAGAGAAAAGTCACCGACCGGTGGCTTTTTCTTTTTGGGAAGGAAGTGATGGGAATGGCAGCGACAAGATTGATTGCACTCCATGTGAATAAGGGAAAGACGGTCGCTCAATGTTTGGCAGACAGAACCGACTACTCACAAAATGCCGCAAAAACCAATGATGGCGAATTTATCAGTTCCTATGAGTGTGATCCAAAGACAGCAGATGAGGAATTTCTGCTTTCCAAACGGCAGTATCAGCATATTACCGGCAGACAGCAGAAGAACAATATCATCGCATACCAGATACGCCAGTCCTTTAAGCCGGGAGAAATCACCCCGGAAGAAGCGAACCAAGTCGGCTATGAAACAGCGATGCGATGGACAAAGGGAAAACACGCTTTCATCGTTGCGACCCACATCGACAAATCCCACATTCACAATCATATCATTTATAATTCGACCTCGCTGGATGCCACACGGAAATTCAAAAACTTCTTTCTTTCCGGTCTGGCGGTGCAAAGACTCAGTGATATGGTTTGCCTGGAACACGGGCTGTCCATTATTACACCGAAGCCGTATCGGGAGCGCCAGAAAAGAACTGTTTATCCCAAGAAGCGTACCCAGCGTGACGAATTATGTGATGCGATTGATGCGGTGCTGAAGCAGAAACCAAAGAGCTTTGATGGCTTTGTTCAGGCTCTGGCTGACATGGGATTTGAGTTCAAGGATGGAAAGCAGCCTGCGTTCAAGGGCGAGAATCAGAAGCGTTTCATTCGGCTGCGTTCCCTGGGCGAAGGATATAGCAAAGAGGAAATTCAAGCGGTTATCTCCGGCAAGAACCTGCACAAATCAAAAGGCGGCTCTGCCAAGGCTCCTGCCCCGAAGCAGTTCCAGATGCTGATTGATATTCAGGCAAAGATGGCCGAGGGCAAGACGGTCGGTTATGAAAAGTGGGCGAAGAAGTTCAACCGAAAAGAAGCTGCCCGAACGGTAATCCTACTGAAAGAAAAAGGCTTGGGCAACTACGACGATCTGACTGCTCATATTGAAAATCTGTCTGCCCGGTTCGATGCGCTTTCTGATTCTATCAAGGTCGCAGAGAAACGTATGGTTGAGGTTCAGGCGTTGCAGCAGCACATCAAAAATTATCGCAACACAAGGCAAATTTATATCGAGTACCGCAAGTCTGGATATAGCAAAAAATTCTTTGAAGAACACCGTCAGGAAATCACAATTCATAAAGCGGCGAAGCAAGCCTTTGATGAATTGCAGATTACAAAGCTCCCGTCCATGCAATCATTGTATGAGGAGTTTCATCAGCTGGCAGTCCAGAAAAAGCAGGACTACGCTGAGTACCGTCAGATCAGAAAAGAGAAAGAAGAACTGCTGATTGCCAAACGGACGGTTGAAACGATTTTGAATATCGACAGGCAGAAAGAGCAGGAAAAAGAGAAAGAGAAAGAGGAAAAGAAGAACTTCCGTTAAAGCAAAAAGCCACGGTCTGCACTCCCCAAAGGGTGCGGATCGTGGCTGCTTTTTTGCTTTTCGATTTCGGTGCTTTCAACCATGGGCAAATTTTTATTCTACTGTTCTTTGAGAAACGATTGAAAATCGTGTAGCCATCATCGGCAGATGATGTTCAAAGGGGATTGGGGATGCTTCCCCAACAAGCAAATTTGCGAAGATTGCACCGAAGGGAAAATCGAGAAAATGAGTGAACCTGTACAGGTTTACACTGCTTGCCAATTTGTGAGATTATGAATTTAGTATCGAGAATAGGGTACACCTAAATTTTGCAATGCTGCAACCCTATCATCGTTGCATGGATGAGTTGAGTATATTGCACTGAGAAAACCATCATGCGGAACATCTGAGATATGTTGGTCTAATACCGTCGCTAATTCAAGACCAAAACCAATTTTATAAGCAAATTCATCAGCCAGATACTCATTTTGTCTCATAGACCACATCAGAAAAAGCATACAGAACTTTACCCATAACCAAGAAAGTGCTGTTGATATTCCTGCGAAAACTGCGGTAATTATACCCATTACACCACTACGAGAGCATATTGCGAACAGCCCCATGATTGCAGAAAAAATCCAGTAGGATATTTTGATTAACAGGAGGCACCCGGATATAAATATATTGCCCCCGCCAATCAATAATTGGATAACAGTATGTCCGTATGAGAGATGTCCGATCTCATGGGCGAGAATTCCAAGTATCATATCATCGGAGAGTAAAAGCAATCCGTCAGTTATGCATAGTGTTTGCCTACCTAGAGCAAATGCATTTGGAGCAGGATCATGGATAATCTTCACTTTCACTTTTTTAGGACAGTATGATGTGTTCTCTTTTGCTTTATCTAAAACATATTGAACCAGCGGGACAACTCGAAGTTTTATATCTACTCTTTTTATATCGCTTGCTCCTGCGAAGGCAGCCAGGCACATTTCGCCTAATGGGGATAAGCTGATAGCTACTGTGAAAAAGTAAATACAAATCAGTTCAACAATGCTTCCTGACGAACCGAACACAGCAACAATCAGCAGAATATTAAGAGTAAAGAACAGAAGAGTTCCTAAGTTTGAGAAGCGAACAATTCTGCCTACACGATGCCAAATATCCATAATGCACCCCCCTTTTATCGTGTTGTTGGTTTGAGCTTGCATTGTTTAATTACTCAAATGTAAAGAAATCTTTGTTTCGCTCTTTGAACAGAGCAAAGACAGTCTCTAACACAAATTCGTTTTCAACACCAACATATTCTTCTGTTTCATCGTCAATTTCTTTCAGCTGCAAAATAACAACTTGCCCATCCGAATCTCCAATAGGAAGCAGGACAACATATTCGTTCTGGCGATACGGTATTAAGTCAAGAAATTCAAATTCAACTTCGTTCCCATTCTCATCATTCAAAGTTATAATGTTGTCTTCATCCATGTCGTCGTTCCTTTTCTTAATATAAATAATTATCGTTGATAATGATGCCTAATAGTTCAAAGAGATTATCCTTTTTGGAAAGAATGCATTTTTTCATGGCTTGTTTAATTTGTTCCGTTGAAATGCTATCAGGCAACATTTCCCTTGGGACACCATGACCGAATTGCCGAAAATACTGTTCTTCGATTTCATAATACTCATTATCAATTTTCGGTTCAGGTGTATTAAGGAAGCTATTCATAAAATCTGCAACGCTCTTGTTTTTGTCCATTGTATGCACCTACCTTTCTCTGCTCAAGACCCTAACATGATTATCTGGTCTAATAGAATCAATCATTGAAGAAAAAATACCAAACGCTGTAGGAAAGAAATTTGCTAATAGCTCTAATTTGCCTTGGTCTCCCATAGACGCTTCAAAAAAGTGGGCAAAGGCTTCTGCTTGTAGATTGCCCGGTCTCGTCCAATAGTTCCTTGAGTGACCATAATTTCCGTGCAATTGACCATTTGTTGTCGCATCAATTAAGTCCGAGAAGGAGTGAGCTGAATCCTGCCTAATACGGGTCAGAAAAGCAGTTTGCTTTTCCACTGGAAGATTGTTATATAAGCTCAGGATTCTTTGTCCGTCCTCAACCAGTGCCTCAGCAAATTCTGGAGTATTGGATAGATTGCTCCGATAGTTGCACGAAGCATGGTCGATCATGTGAGCAAGCTCGTGGAAATAAGTTGTTCCTGCACCTCTTGGATTTGTCATATCAGAAGCTGCATTGTAGTAGACTCCTCGTGAATGCCCTATATAATTTCCCGGTGAGTAATGTGCTGTCTGATCCGGTGGATATTCAGAATCTTGTATCATCAGTTTACCAGCGAAATGGTCAAACACTTCTCTGACATTCTGCTCTGCATTTTCATGGCGTTGTGATATAACAGCGATATATCCGTCTGGTGTGCTACCTTGGGTTAGCACGCCAAGGCAATACTGATAAGACGAATTACCAACATTAGGTGTTTGCAGACCCTGGAGGAAAGAATTTCGTGCAGAAGGAGTGTCCAAATTAACATTATCATATTCTTGTACACTTTTGGCAAGTGAAGCAACGTATTTTTCGGCCTGAAGCATAATCTGTAAAATATCATTCAGGGCTTTGTTGCAATCTTTTACGATAGTTCCCAGCTCATCGTACTTCTTGTCATTCCATCCAATTCCCAATTGCTGATATTTCATCTTCACAGAACTTCTTGTAGTTTCGATAGAAGAAATGGAGGTCCGCATATTTTTCAGTATTGTCAGTAATTGAGTTGCATCAGCATTTACGTTGCTCAAACACTCACCTCCTCATTTGTTAATCATTTCGAGTGTAGCTACCTGTTACTAAAACCGGGATATATGTATCAAGCGATTGAGCTGCAAGTGTTCGATGTCGCCCATCACTCTGAAATACATAATAAGAACCTACCTGCGCAACCTGGACAGGATTATTGTAATAGCTACGAATGGTATCATCTAACACTGGGTTTTGTGAAAGCTCATCCAAAGACATTCCTGACTCAGTATTTTGACGAACATCTTGGATGTGCGAAGCTCGCCTTAGAATGTTTTCTCTCGACCATCCCTCTCGACCATTCCGTGTCCAAAATCCTTCCGGGTTCCCAAGTTCTCGGTCACTGAGATAAACTCCTTCAATATCCCTTGCTCTAACGTATACGAGTTCTGGATTTTCATTTCGAGAAAAGGTATAGTTCCCGTTCTCCCAATAATCTCGATATTCTTCATAGTGATTTCCACGGGAAAAATATCGTTCAGCTGATAGTCTGTCTTGAACAAATGCAAGATTAGAACCAAAGGTATTTGACTCAAAGGTGGTTGTATCTGCACTTGATGGTGTAACAGCAAAACTACTGGTCTGAGGTGTGCTTGCAGATATTCCATTTGTAGATCCTAGTTGAACACTTTCGTATTCACTAAGGCTCTTGGCGAGTAAAGCCACATATTTTTCTGCTTGAAGCATAATTACCAATATGTCATTGAGAGCCTTGTTGCAGTCTCTTACAACCACGCCCAACTCGTTGTATTTTTTATCTTGCCATCCAGCACCTAACTGTTCATATTTCATCTTTACAGATTTTTTGGTAGTTTCGATGGAGGAAATGGAATCCTGCATTTTTTTCAGCATTGCGAATAGCTGAACGGAGTCAGCATTTACCATACTCATTTCATCACCTCCTGGCAGCGGATTTTGTGAAGTGCAAAGCGGCGATGTGTCAGGAAAGTCTGACACATCACTGCTTCGGCAAGATTTAATTTAGAGAGGAAAGAAATTGTTCCAACTCAGCAGCGGTCGGTGCAATGTACGGTTTCATCTGGTAAGTATCCTTAACACCGTCTGTGAAGTATACGCTCCTTTCTTTTTTCGTTTTGTTGGTTCATTTTCGCCAGTGTGTTCGTGTCGTTTGCTGTGACGAGAACGCAACATAGACACAAAGAAAACACAAGGGCGAGCTTGCTCGTTTATATACCCTTGTGTTTTCGACTGGATATGTTAAGGTAACAAACAGTAAATGACACGTTACAGACTGCAAAATGTACCAACTGAAAAAAGAAAGAATACCGTTGTGTGCTTTATTTCTCGATCAGCTTTTCAAACATGAGGAAAGGTTTTTATAAAAAAAGAGTAGTTACCGTTTTTTGGTAACTACTCTTTTCCTTTTTTAAGGTTTAAAGTCCTGGAAGTTTAGGTGTTTTGGGTATTGGTGGTGTAGGTAGCTGCAAGCTTTCCAATTTTTGTTGAATTGCTTTAAATTCAGGGGTTTCTTGGTGTTGATTTTGAACCATTTTTTGCTCTATTCTCTCCAAAGTCGGTTGAATTTCTTTCCCTGATACTTTACGATTTAATTCTCTTTCTAAGGTCTCTTTCGGACTAATGGAAGGCGTTTCTAAACTTGAATAGAAGTTTCACTCCTTCTCTATTATAAAGCCTTATATCGCTAAATAAGCCCGTTTTATGAAGGGTTTCTAAGCTGAAATGAACGGGTTTACACCCGGCCTTGACCTCCGCCCGCTGTCCCGCTGAATGGGTGGACAAGGCGGCCAATCCCTCAAAGTGCTTGGCCGCTCTCTTTCTGATTTTGAGGTATTCAGTTTTTCAAAATTGAATAATCAAAATAAATT
>ENA-ORMR01000843-ORMR01000843.1-human-gut-metagenome-genome-assembly--contig:-NODE-843-length-26822-cov-4.093772_pt1 | contig 26822 bp, 28 predicted proteins | sample MGYA00242107_ERZ509003 | MGnify/ENA primary metagenome ERZ509003 (study PRJEB26280, sample SAMEA2338699) | human gut metagenome | biome: human gut; feature: human-associated habitat; material: faeces...
AATATGTGTCTGGTTCTTTATATTTTGAATCAGTATGTCCAGCATCTTTAATTATTAATTTGTCTTTTTTACAATTAGCTGCTTCATATAATTGTTCACACATATATTCTGGGACAAAATCATCTGCATCTCCATGAATAAATAATATAGGCGTTTTACTTTTCTTTACTTGTTCCAATGCAGATGCCTTTTTTATGTCATATCTAGCACGTACTTTTGCAACTATTTGAAACATATTAAGTACTGGGAACTTTGGAATATTAAATCTTTTCTTTGCTTCTGATGCAAAAATATCCCATACAGATGTGTAACCACTATCTGCTATTATTGCTTTAACATTAGAAGGTAGTTCATCTCCAGATGCCATTAGAACTGTTGCAGCTCCCATTGATGATCCATGTAATACTATTTCTGAATTTTGGTTCTGATTTACAATTAATTTTATCCATTCTTGCAAATCATCTTTATCTAACCATCCCATCCCAATGTATTCTCCTTCGCTCTCTCCGCAGCCTCTCATGTTTGGAATAAGAACATTGTAATCTTTTTCAGGAAAATGTTGTCCAATTGTTAATACTGATTCCGGTGTTGAACGATATCCATGTAGTATTATTGCCCATTTGTTATTTTCTTCATTTACTATATATTCTTTTCCTTTTAATTTTATTCCATCATTTGCTGTTATCTCAACTTCTTTTGAAGTTATATTTTCACTCCACTCTTCGGCCTGCTGTTTGGTTTCATTTTTATTTTCTTGAATTATATCTTCTGTTTCTTGTGCTATACTCATGTCATTTTTTACTTGTCGGTCTCCACCATCACCACTTCTTGCAATAGCATAATTTACGAAATAATTTCCAACTCCGATTGTTACTCCTATTATTATTATTAGTAATGTTATCACTGTTATAACTATTATTTTTATTTTTTTCTTTCTTGAATTTTCCACACATTTTAACTCCTTATTTTTTTCTGTATTTTAACATATGACATTGTTTTATTCAAGAAAATATCTTCATTCATATATTCCAAGTAATTAATTATATTGTAAATATATTTTTTTAATGTTAGACTTAAAAAAGCTCAAGGCGGAGGAGGTTTCGTTGAATATACCATCAATAGTATATCAAAAATTAATGACACAACTTATTTTGCTAACACAACAGCTAAATTAGTTGACTTAGATGATAGTACAGACAGTAGGATGTTTAATTTTTCAATATCATCATATAATGGAAAATGTGTTATTGATTCATTTGAGTATGCTTCTAATTAAAAGTAAAACAAAGCACTACATTCTTCACTGCGAAGTTATGTAGTGTTTTATTTATTTTTTCTTTGCGATTATATTATAGTTTTATATTTCCTAATCCTGTTGTTAAATCTTTTTCTTAATTCTTTTTTGCCTCTATGAACAAGGACCTTAGTATTTTCAATAGTTTGTCCGTAATATTTCTGCTGTTTCTTTATAAGATAATCCTTCAATTTTCGTTAAATATATTGCGTTTTTATATTTGTCATCTAACATGTTTATGGCTTCTGTTAGTTCTTTTTCTCGTTCTTGTTTTTCAATAAGGTCACTTACGTCTTTTTGAATTTCTTCGGAATCTAATAGTGAATATTTTTCATTAATTTCTGTTCTTCTTTTTTCTTGATTAATGTAATTGTAGCCCTGCTTTAAGTCTGCGTCTTTGCTCGCGTGAGAAATTTGCTTTGCAAATTTCTGTGCATTATTATACAAAAAAGTTTGCAATAGATTGCAAACTTTTCTTGATTTTTATTATTTTTTGCAGTTGAGTTAATTTTTATTTTGATGTTTTTTCGTCTATTTCTTCTTGTCCTTTGCTGTCATCTTTTTTTATTGAATCAACTATTGTAATGAATTTAACTTTTCCTTTATTTTCGTCATCTAATTTTGTAAATGTGTTGTATTCGTCTGATAGTTCTTTTAATTTTTCTGCTCTTGTTTCTAAGTTTTTCAAGTCTCCTGTTACATAGTTGCAGATAACGTCAATTCCTGTTTTGTTAAACTCTGCTGTTCCTTCTGCTAATTCTGCTGCTCCTGATTGGATTGTTTTTGCTCCTTCTACTAATTGGTTGTTTGCGCTGTATAGTGCTTGTGAGCTTGTATTTATTGTGCTTAGTCCTGCTTTCATTTGTTCAGAACCTTGTGCTAATTTTGTTGTTCCTGCTTCTAGTCCTAATGTTCCTTGATATAATTTGTTTGCTCCTACTGCCATTTTTCCTGTGTTTGTATTTAATACTTTAATTTTTGTGTTTAACTCTCCTACTTGATCTAATAAACCATTAACTCCTTCGCTAACATCTCCTGCACCTTTGGCTAATGTATCAACTTGTTGCTTTAATCCAGCTATTTGCTTGTTTGATGCATTTAATGATGTAATCATGTTATTTAAATATACATTATCTGCTGTTAATGTCGCAATTGTTGATTGGTTTGCTGTTATTTGTGCTTTTATTGCTTGTGCCGTTGCTTCTGATAATGTTGTATCTTCTAATACTTTGCTTAATTGTTCTGTTGTTGTGTTCAATGTTGTAATCATTTTTTTGTTTGTATCTATTTGAGAATTTATTTTATTTATTTGTTCTGTATAGTCTGTCGTTTTAATTGCTGTGCTTAAGCCTGTCAAACCTTCTGAAATATTTTGTGCTCCACTTTTTAAGTTGTTCATTGATTCTTGTGAACCGTCTAACATGTCTGACATTGTTTTTACGCCATTGTTTACAGCACCTAAATTATCTGATAATGATTTAGTTCCTGATGTCAAATCTGGTACTTGTGCATTAAGGTTCTTTATTCCAGTATCTATACTTGAATAACTTGTATTAGCTGAACTTACTCCATTTGAAAATTTATTTAATGCTTGATTAAATTCTTCTGATTTTTCAACATAAGTTGTTGTTCCATCTGATAATGTTTTTGCTCCGTTTTCAATTTGTTTGCTTGCAGATTGTAATGTTTCAACTTTGCTATATATGTCATCTAATTTGCTGAATATATCTAATTCTGAATCTTCAATTAATTTTGGTGTTGTATAGTTTATGATGTTGTTCATTTCAAAGTTTGTTGTTTCCATTGTTATTTCAATTGATGTTGGAATTTCTAATGTGTCTTTATCAATATTTAAGCTTTCTTGCATTCCTGGGAATGTTAATCCAACCACCATTGTTTTACTTCCATCATCTATTGCTTTTCCGTTTGTTACTTCTATGTTTTTATTGTTGTCGTTGTTTATGTATGTTCCTGTTGCTACAACAAATGGTGTATACATTTTTTCTGTTTTTCCGTTTATTTGAACTTCGTGTTCTTCTTTATTTTCGAATGATATCGTAATTTTAACTTTTCCTGATTTTCCAGCTATTTCATCTGAACTGATTTCTTTTCCGTCTAGTTCATATTTAATGTTTAATTTAACTGGCAATTCTTGATCTATTTCACCTTTATAATATATATCGTTTGAATCTGCTTCCCAAACTAGGCTTTCTCCATCCTGAGTAAATTTCTCATCTCCACTTGTATTTTCGATATTTAAAAGGTTTGTCATATCTTTTAAAAGTTTTTCATCTTCTTCGTTTATCAAATGGTCTGTAACTATTGTTTGATATTGTTCTCCATTACTTTTGGCATTTGTATAGACTGTTTCGTCTTTGGTGAATGCAGCTACTGGTAATGTGTACACTAGCATTGTTCCTAATAAAATACTAGCTGATATTTTAGACAATTTGTTATTCATAATTATACTTCCTTTCTATTTACATTCTTTCATTTTTGATGTTGTTTTACATACTAATTTGTCGAAAATCATTAGCATTGCTGGTAATACAGTTATTACTACTAGAACGCTTATGATTGCTCCTCTTGACATTAATGTGCATAATGATCCGATCATTTCTATTTTTGAATATGCTCCAACTCCGAATGTTGCTCCGAAGAAACATAATCCACTTACTAGAATTGAACTAATTGATGTTCCTAAGGCTTCTGATATTGCTTCTTCTTTCTTCATACCTTCTTTTCTGTGTCCTATGTATTTAGTTGTGATTAAAATTGCATAATCTATTGTTGCACCTAACTGGATTGTTCCAATTACGATTGATGCAATGAATGGAATGCTTGTGTTTGTTACAAATGAGAATCCCATATTTATAAATATTGCAAATTCTATTATACAGATTAAAATTACTGGTAATGATATTGATTTTAAAACAAATATCATGATTATGAATATGATTGCTATTGATACTGTGTTTACACTGTTGAAGTCGTGGTCGCTTATTTCAACTAAGTCTTTCATTAATGGTCCTTCACCAACGAACATTCCGTTTTCATCATATTCTTTTATAATTTTATTAATCTCATTTATTTGATTGTTTAGTTCGTTTGAAGCTATTTCATATTTTGAGCTTACTATTATCATTTGATAATTGTCGCTTGTGAATATGCTTTTTATATCATCTGATAAAATTTCTTTTGGAAGGGTTGTGTCAATTTTTGAATATGAAACTGCAAAGTCAACACCTTCAACTTGTTCAATTTTATCTAGCATTTCGTTAACTTTGTAATCATCTAAATCTTTATCAACTAATATCATTGCTTCTGATGTTAGTCCGAATTTATCTTTTAATTCATTGTTTGCTGTTATGCTTGGTAATGAATCTGGCAATGAATCATCTAATTTGTAATACACTTTTGTGTTGTTGTTTGTGTATATTGCTATTGGTAATATTATTATAAATAGTAATGTTATTAATTTATAATGTTTCATAACGAAATTTTTTACGCTTGTGAATTTAGGTAAAATTTCTTTATGACTCGTTTTTTCGATGGCTTTGTTAAATTGAAGTATCATTGCTGGTAATATTGTTACAACACTTATTACTCCAAATAGCACACCTTTTGCCATTACAATTCCTATGTCTTTTCCTAATGTTAAGCTCATACTACATAATGCAAGGAATCCTGCGATTGTTGTTAATGAGCTTCCTAGAACTGCTGTGAATGTTTTTTGTATTGCTGTTTCCATTGCTTTATTTATGTCTGATGTATTTTTCAATTCTGCTTTATAACTGTGATATAAGAATATTGCGAAATCCATTGTTACACCTAATTGTAAAACAGCACTTATTGCTTTTGTTATGTATGAGATTTCGCCTAAAAATATGTTTGTTCCCATATTGAATAATATTGCAATTCCGATATTAGCTAATAGTAATACTGGTGTTACATAAGAATCTAGTGCAATTTCTAGAACTAACAAACATAGTGCAACTGCAATTACTACATATATTGCTATTTCTGAATTTGATAAGTCTCTTGTATCAATCAATGTAGCTGTCATACCACTAATTTTGCATCTTTCATCTGTTATGTCTCTTAATTTTTGAACTGTATCCATTGTTGAATCAGATGATATTGCATCTTTGAATGTTACTAACATTATTGTACTTCCATCTTTATAAACTTTATCTTTTATTTCATCTGGAAACATTTCTATTGGTATGTTTGTTCCAACTAAATCTGTTGTACTAATTACATTTCCTACATTATCTAATTCTTTTATTTCTTTTGTTAATTTTTCTATATCTTTGCTTTTCATGTCGTCTAATACAATAATTGAAAAGCCTCCCATATTAAATTCATCTGATAATATATTTTCACCTTGAATTGTTTCTATATCTTCAGGTAAGTATACTAATATATCGTAATTTATTCTGGTAGCTTTCATTCCTATGACTGATGGTATTAATAATAGTAATGTTATTATTAATATTAACTTTTTGTGCTTACACACAAATTCTGCTATTTTTGACATATGAAAATCTCCTTTCTTTGGTTATATTATAGAAGCGTTATGTGAACTTTCTATGAATATTTTCTCATTCCTTCATTATTATAGAAATTTTTCCAAAATCTTCAACTACATTTTCTATACGTTTGGATGAATAATATACATTTCTTTTATTTTTGTATATACATTTGTAGTTTTCCTTTACTTTTGTAGAAAAAAGTTATATTATGTTTAAAGAATTTTGGAAAGGAGATTATTATTATGGGTGATTTACGTACTACTCGTACATATTTACTTTTAAAAAATGCTCTTTTAGAATTACTTAGTAAAGAATCATTTGATTCAATTAAAGTAAATGATATTTGCAATTTAGCTATGATACATCGTACAACATTTTATAGTCATTTTTCTGATAAATATGAATTACTAGATTATTGTATAAATGATATTGAAGCTGAATTAACTAAGAATTTCGAACCTGGCAACTACTCTACTGCCAAAGAATTTTATTCTGATTTAATTAATCATTTATTAAAATATTTAGGTGAAAATAAACAATTTTTTAAAAATATGCTTAACAATAATTATTCAGCTGGAATAATCACAGTTTTTCACAATTCAGCAATAAAATACATCACTGATTTAATCGAAAAAGAAAATCAAGCTGGAAAAAAATTCGATGTTCCACCTAAAATTATGGCTGAATTTTATTCTGGTGCTGTTACAGCAATTATCATGTGGTGGCTAAAAACTAACAGTAAAATTTCTGAACAAGACTTATGTAATTATATCGTTTCTTTAATTTTTGATGGTCAGAAATAAATTTTATCTGGACTTTTTAGTTTTTATTGTGTATGATTATATATATTATCGAGAAAGGAATGATTATAATCATGTCTAATTTAAGAAAAATAATTTTTTTATTAATAGCAATTTCTTTAATTATTTGTAATATTGCTTTTGCTGCAACAAATAGTTCTGTTATTAATGACGATGATGAAGATACAGATAATGATGTTTCTAATTCAGCCAATGATACAAATTCTACTGATAATGAAACTTCTAATTCTTCAAATTCAACTAGAAATACATCTAATCGTTCTTCTAATACATCTTCAGATGATGAAGATGAAGATGAAGAGAACACTACTTCTGGAAACAGAGTAACAAATCAAACTTCAACAAATGCAAAGTCAACTACATCTTCTGCTAATTCCACTACAACAGGTGTTGATAATACTGATTTAGGTATTTCAAATGCTTTATCATTTGTTCTTATTGCAATTGGTGTTTTACTAATTTTCTTATCAATAGCAATTTTAATTAGAATGAAAAAATAATAAAAATACATTTTGACAGGTATCATTAGATACCTGTTTTTTTATGTATATTCTTCAAGAATTTATTATATTAACATTTACGCAACTTTTTAAAATTACTTTTTAATTTTTATTATTATTTTATTTCTATATTTTTCAGTACGCTTTGTATATTTTTTATTTGCATTGATAATACTAATATTAAATTCTGAAATAATTATGGAGGTATATTATGAAAATAAAAAATAAAATTTTTCTTTGTTCTATTCTACTTCTTCTTATTTTATCTCTTTTTAGTTTTACTTATGCAACTGAAGAGTTGAAAGACATTGGGAATTCTGTTAAAAATGCAACTGAAGATGTTGGTGGAGCTATAAAAGATGGTGCCGAAAAAGCTGGTGATTCTGCCAAAAATGCGACTGAAGATGCTAAAGATGGAATGCAAAATATGACTAATAGTGCTAAAGACGGTATGGAAAATATGACTAATGATGTAAAAAATGGTATGGATAATAATGATGAAAATACTATTTCTGAAAATCTAACAGGTAATTACAATACAACTCGAACTACTTCTGATGATGTGACTGCTACTGCAACAAATAATGCGACTATGTGGATGTGGATTATGTTAGCAGTCGTTGCTGTTCTAATAATTGCTCTTGTTTGGTATTATGCAGCTCAATCTAATAACTCTAGACATTAATTTATCATAGTAGCGTTTTTCATTTCTCTTAATTGCTTTTTAGCTTTTTCGAGAAATGCTGAGCGCTACTATTTTTTATGTATTCTGCTCTGTTTTTCATTAAAATTATTGTTATCCAAGATTTCTCTTTCTTTAGTTTATCTAATATGATATAATATTTTATATTTTTGAGAGGTGTTATATGGAAACAAAATTAATTGCTAAAAATCCAAATGCATATCACAATTATGATATTAAAGATACTATTGAAGCTGGAATTGAGCTTTATGGTACAGAAATAAAGTCTATTCGTAACGGGAAAATGAATTTAAAGGATTCTTATGCTATTATAAAAAATGGCGAAGCTTTTGTTTATGGAATGCATATTAGTCCTTATGAATTTGGTAATATATATAATAAGGATCCACTTAGAACAAGAAAGCTTTTGCTACATAGACATGAAATTAATAAACTTTTTGGGCAAATTCAGCAACAGGGCGTTTCACTAGTTCCTATTTCAGCTTATTTTAAAGGTTCTAAGGTTAAAATTCAGCTTGGTATTGGAAAGGGTAAAAAATTATTTGATAAGCGTGAAGATTTAAAACGTAAAGATGACAATCTTTATATTCAAAGACATATGATTTAAGAGTGAGTGATATCACTCTTTTGTTATATAATAAGAAAATTCTCCTAACTTCCTATTATATGCACAGAAATTTGTTTTGCAATTTTGTGCACGAACAGAGATGTGAACTTAAAAATGTTATAAACAGCTCTACTTTGCTCTTAGCTAGTTATATAAAATGCAGTAATAATATAATTTTTTAATACCTTGCTGTCGCAATCTTTGTGAGCCTCCGGCTCTTTTATATGTAAAGATTGCTTCAATCGCAGTCACAAAAGCTACGCTTTGTTCCTTTGGTCGCTGCGCGGTATTTCAAAAATTATATTATTACTGCATTTTTATTTCTAGTTTTTCGTACAAAACCAAAAGAGAGTGATGTCACTCACACACTCTCTTCATTTTATTAAGCTTTGTTAGCTGAACAAAATACATTATTGATTTTGTCAGAAACTGTTTCTTTAATTTCTGTTCTAGCAGCTCCTAAATATTTTCTAGGATCAAATATAGAAGGATCTTCATTAAATACTCTTCTTACTTGTGCTGTCATAGCTAAACGTAAATCAGTATCAACGTTTATTTTTGATACTCCATTTTCACCAGCTTGTTTTAACATTTCATTTGGGCAACCTTTTGCACCAGGAATGTTTCCACCATTTTCATTGCACATTTCTACAAGTCTTGGAATTACTGATGACGCACCGTGTAAAACTATTGGTGTATCTGGTAATTTTTCTTTAACTTTTGCTAATATATCAAATCTTAATCTAGCTTCTCCTTTAAATTTATAAGCTCCATGGCTTGTTCCTATAGCTATTGCTAATGAGTCACAACCTGTTCTTCTTACAAATTCTTCAGCTTGATCTGGATCTGTGTACATTGCATCATTTTCAGCAACGTTTACATCATCTTCAACACCAGCTAATTTTCCTAATTCAGCTTCAACAACTACTCCTTTTGAATGAGCATAGTCTACAACTTTTTTAGTTAATGCTACGTTTTCTTCAAAATCATATTTTGAACCATCTATCATAACTGATGTAAATCCTGCATCTATGCACATTTTACATGTTTCAAAATCTGGTCCATGGTCTAAGTGAAGTGCAATTGGAATATCTGTCTCTTCTACTGCAGCTTCAACCATTTTTAATAAATAATTGATTCCTGCATATTTTATAGCACTTGAAGATACTTGTAATATTACAGGTGATTTAGCTTCATTTGCAGCTTCTGTAATAGCTTGGATAAATTCCATATTATTAATATTGAAAGCACCTATTGCATAGTGTTCTTTCATTGATCTTTTAAACATTTCTGTTGTTGTTACTAATGGCATAGTATTACCTCCTTAAATTTTCTTTCCGTGTTCATTTTATTTCTTATATTTATTTCTGTCAAGTTGCTATTTCAAATTTATTATGTTATACTACGAATAAATAATTAATGTATACAAATGAGAGGTGATTTTAATGTTAGTTATGAATCGTGATGGCGATTTGTTTGATGAAAGAAGAAAAAAAGACAGAAGGAAACTTAATTCTGAGGTTCCTAATGATCGTAGAAAAGAAGATAGACGTAAAGAAAATATTAATGAAGTAAAAAAGAAAAAATAAATGACTGAAAATAAATTTCAGTCATTTTTTACTTTGGGCTACAACGATTATACTTTAGAAAATTTTAAATATTTTCATATAAGTAATAAAATCATTTTTCTTCTATTTGTGTGCACATTTATAGTTTGAGCATATTGTTTCATCAGGGTTTCTTGAATTATCATCTGGATATGGTTTTATTGTTATTTGATCAAGTTGACAATTACAGTCCTCTATTCCATTATATTTACAGCTACATACTGTACATTTTATTTTTTGATTATTTTCCATTTTCTTTAAAACCTCCTTTTAGATATATATTTATTATATCCAAAAAGAAATTTTTTAATCTTAGACTGCTGCTCTTGTTCTAATTATTGTTATTGGTGTATTTACTTGTGGTGCTTCTAAACATCTTATTCTGTTTTTGTATTCTTTTAATTTTCCTTTATATATTAATTTTGAATTTCTTATTTGTTTGAAATCTTCTGGTTTTATTACTTCTGGTAAATAATTTAATTCTATATTTCCTGTATTTAATGCATATCTTACAAATTCTGCACAATATAATGCTTTTTTCCTTTTTATCTGCTTATTAAACATTACGCAAAAAACTCCAATAAAATTGAATTTGTATTCTTTTCTTTTTTGGTACATTGTTCTAACTGCTGTTTGCATTGATTTATATTGTTCATCTGTAATTATTACCTCGTATACAGATGTTGTTGTATTTTTGAATCTTTTAAATGTTCCTTTATCAAGATATTCTCTAACAAACCCACCAATAAAAGCATTATATGTATATAATCTTCCAAATGAATACATCTCATTTAAATCTTCATCAAAAGCTAAAGAAACATGTGAATAATCGTTTTTAGTATATAATTTTATTAGGTTAGATAATAATGTTCCTGTATGTGTAAGCACGATGTATATTTTTTGCATACGTATCCCCTTTCAATTCTTCCAGATTTAATTATAACTTTTATCTTTATTGTTGTAAATATTATTTATTAAATTCTAATTCTCTGCCCCACAAATATTAAATTAGGATTTGCGATATTGTTTAATTTAACAATGCTTTCTACTGTTGTATCGAATCTAATTGCCAATTGAGAAAGTGTATCTCCTGATTTTACTGTATAAAAATCTTTACCTAATGCTGATACATGTTCAAAATTTGTATTAGTTAATATTGTTAAATTTTCTCCTGGATAAATCAAATTTGGATCTTTAATATCATTTATTTGAACAATTTCTGATATTGTTACATTATATATTTTTGATATTTTCCATAAAGTATCTCCTTTTTTTACTGTATATTTTATTTCTTCTGATGGATTTGATTCTTTTCTTTTTTCTATTTTTCTTATTTTTTCACTATTATCTAATAAAATATCACTAGTAAATAAATCACGATCTACGTAATCTGATATTCCACCTATTTTTCCTATATCTGAATATTGCTGACCTTGCCAATTCTCCCATGCTAATTGAGTTAGTTCCATTTCTTTGTAATTCCCATAAAAAGCTACCCAAAGTGGATATTCTTCTGCTAATGTAAATGTATTTTTAGCATTGTATAAATCACTATATATAATTACATCTTTTTCTGTTAGTTCTTCAACTTTTTCGGCAAAAGCTCGCGTTATGTCATTTATATTTTCTTTTGACAATTCTCCGAAATCTTCAAAGTCTATTGCTAATTTACAATCAATCTGTTTTTCTGAAATGATTGATGAAAAGAACTCTGCTTCTCTCTCCGCTTCTGTTATACTTCTTGCAGTCAGATAATGATAAACTCCTACTTTTAAGCCATTCAATTTAGCATTTTCATAATTTATTTCAAAATATGGATCTTTATAATTTTGACCTTGTGATGCCTTTATATATACGATTTCAATTCCATCATTTTTTACTTGATTGTAATCTATGTATCCCTGCCAACTACTTACATCTATTCCTTCAAATAAATCTTCAGAACTTGGTGATAGTGCATAGCAATTTGTTGCCATAATAAACAATATAACTATTTCAAGAACAAAAAAATTTCTTACTTTTTTCATATTGTCCCTCCGTTTCAAATTTTAATTCTGTATATTATATGAAAATAAGTAAGAAAATTTACTTTTATTTATTATAAATTATTTCTCTAGCTTTCATTAAGTTTCCTAATACTTGATTTTTCAAATTCTTTTTTAAATCATATTCCTCAAAAAGAATTTTTTTTATTTTATTTTGATTTTCTTCTGATATTTCGTTCCATTTAGGTTGAAGTTCTTCTAAAAAATTTACCCATTTTAAATATATATCTTTGTTCCTTTTATAAATATTGTGATTTCCATTTAACCATTTATCAACTTTAGTCATTTTGTTATTTTCTTTTGGACATGTTCTCATATTTATGAATAAATCTTTCTCTACATCTATTGGTATTAGTGGAAACATAACACATTGAATTGGTTTGACTTTATGTATCTTACATCTATAATTCTCGTTGTTATTTAGCACACAGCGTCTTTCCTCTCCTTCTGCATTTATTGCTATTTCTGGTGCTTCATTTTCTACAGGATGAGTATATTTTTCTATAAATTCTTTTGGTGATATTTTTAAAAACTTGCTTATTTCTAAAACGCTTATTGGCGCTAATTTAATATCTCCTCTATATTTACAGCATCTATCGCATATTTTACAACTTAAATTTGTTTTAGACTTTAATGTTAATACTTCTTGATTCATCTAACTATTTTATCAATATCATACTAATGCTGTATTTAATTGATAAATTCCTTTCCTTATTACTAGATATGTATCAATTATATATAAAACTTATTTTAACTTCAATAGAGTATACTTCTTAAGTTATATTATTTAACTATTTTTATATTTATTTTACTTATATTAATATGCAAAAAACGGCAGACATTGGAAATCCAATGTCCGCCATTTTTGAAGATTACATAACCTTGGTAGTCTGGTAAGACTCAAGTCCTGTAATCTTCAGGAAGTCTTCCACGATGATGACTTCAGGCAGCTGCCCACGATTTGGAATTACTCCCAAAATCTGGTGAACTTCGCCTTCACGAGTGAGCAGAAACTCTCCGTTTGTCACAAACTCACAGAGTTTCCACTCTGGATGCAACTCACGGTACAGCTTTCTCAGCTCAGAGAGCTTCTGAAGTCCATACTCTTCCTTCAGCATTTTGCTGATTCCCATCCGAGTATCGAAATTCATACGTGGTGTGGTGTTGATCAGTTTCTTTTGCGCTTCTGTCATTTTCATAATGACACCTCCTAATGTCTGTTCCTTTTTTCCTCTGCACACATCTGTACAAATTCTAAAAGGTTTTGCCAACGAGCTACACTTTAATTATACTACGTGTTTACATAATTTTCAAGAGTTTTTATCCTATATATAATCATGCTACTCCATCTTGCTAAGGAGTTAATTTCTTCTTTATTTTACTTTTTGATATTCTTTGGTTTCTATATATTTTCCTAAATATTTTTCAAAAGCATTTTGACTAATTATTATTTCTTCTTTTTGCATTTTACTTAAGTGTTTTATTCTATATTCTAATTTACTTGCTAACACTCTATTTTCTGATGTCCATGCAGTTTCTATTTTTTCTACTGTATGCTTTTTTGTATACTTTGCACATTTTTCATTTTTGCTTACATGTTCCTGAAATCTTTTTTCTAGGTCAGTTGTTATTCCTGTATATATCGTGTTATCTTTACATCTAATCATATATGTATAATACATTTTATTCCTCTTTTATATTCTCGTCTATTTCATCATTATTTTTAGATAATTCATCATTTAAATTTTTTATGATAAAACCAATACTTGTTACTGTAGATAAAATCATTATAAATATTGATATATCAAGACCTATATCATATGAGCCAATTAAAATACTGTATATCAATTTTAATGCTGTTATTATAAGTATTATAGTTGAAATAATTGTTATAACTGTGCTTACATTATTCTTCCATTTCTTATCTTTTCCGGTTTGAAACCAATCGGCTACTACTTGTATTAGTATTATCATAATGTTCACCATAATACTTGGAATAAAAATATATGTTCTATTATGAAAATGACTACATTCTATTAGAGTGCTTTCAATTGTAGTTAAATCATATATCCAATTTCCAAATATTATTGCTATGATAATTACTGCCAAATTAAGTAGTGTTACATAAAGTACATTTCTTGTCATTTTTTTCATCTTTTCTTCCCCATTATTCTTTGCTCACATTATAACATATATAGAATATTTTTTTGAACAGTTTTATTCTATAAAAATCATGTGTGTTAAACATGTGATAATAAGAAAAAATCCTAGAGTAGTTTGAATATTATATTTCTCTCTACTCTAGGATTTTATTTATATGGTACCGATGGTGGGACTCGAACCCACATGGTTTCCCGCATGATTTTGAGTCATGTGCGTCTGCCAATTCCGCCACATCGGCATAAATTAACTTGCTTTTAAATAATACCAAATTTGCTATTTAAAAGCAAGTGATTTTTAAAATTATTTTAAATATTTCCACCGTCTGTCATATTATATGTTTCTCCTTTAGCTGTACCACTTACTGGCACACTTAGTTGTTTGTATGTTTTTCCGTCTGCTGATATGCATATTGTTCCAATGTATGACCAATGATCAACAACAAGCCATCTTACATCAAATATATAATATTGTTTTCCTGCACTATCTTTTCCCCAACCTGAATATGTGTATCCTATATTATATCCAGTTTCTTCTGATGTAGTTCCCCATGTTTTTTCAGCTAATTTTTGTGCTTGGTCTTTTCCTATTGCTCCTTTTTCTGTTGGTTCGTCAGATGTATTTGTTGATGTAGTTGCTGAAGGCGTTGGTGTTGTACTTGGTGTTGGTGTTACGCTTTCTTCTTTGTAGCTTTCCACATAATGTTTTATTGCTTTTCCACCTTTGAATGTTAGCTCTGATGTTTTATATCCGTTTGTTATGTTTACTATTACTGTTTGTATACAGCTCCATTGTCCACCTGCATGTTTGAATTCACCTAATATGCATAATTCATTTTTATCATTTATGTATACTTTTAATTTTTCTATACTTTTTTTGATTCCATCTTGCCATCCTCTTACTGTTTTATCATCATATAACGTACTCCAATTTGTTCCTAGTGCTGCTTTTTCTTTTGCTACTAGTGTATCATAATCTTTTCTTACTGCTTCTGCTGCTTTGGTTATTATTTCATCTTTACTTGAATTGTATTGTTTTATTAAATCTTCACTACTCATTTTATTTAGTGTTTGTAAGTCAATATTATATGTGTCTGCTGTTATTGTTTCATTTCCGCCTCTCCATACTAATACTGATAATACTGATTTATTTATTGTATATGAATAAGAAATTTCTTCTGTTTCATATCCAACTTGATCATAATAATTTGATGAATTCATGCTGTCGCTAAATCCATAATTTTTCTTTATTTCTGCATTCATTGCTGCAACGTCTGTTGAATCTATGTTAATACATGGATATTCATATGTATTTCCATTTATTGTTTTTGTTGCTACTGAATAAACTATTTCTTTGCTATTATCTAATTTTTTAACATTCTTTAATGTTTTTACAGCTTCAACTTTTTCTTTTACTTCATCTGTTATCATATCGTCAGTATCAACATAATCTTTTTTAGCTTCTTCAAAAACTTTTTCTTTATCTTTTTTACTTGCGTCTTTGTCAAAGTCTACTTTTGCACTGTAATTTTCATCAACTTCTACGCAATCTGTATTTTTTGTTAATTTTACTTCTTCTGATTTATATTCTTTATTCTCTAAATTTAAATCATAATATTTTGATGAGTTGTCTGCTTGTTTTTCAACAGCATACCAAACATAATCATCTTTATTTGCATCATATACTAGTTTTAACTCAAAATCTTTGTCTAATGATACTTTTATTGTATCAACTTCATTTTTGTCGTTTATCTTGTATATATTTGCAATGTATTCTTTTGCATTTTTTATTCCATAAATGATTAACTCTGGTATTTTATCTCTATCCAAATCACATAATTGAATTTTTTGATTATCTATATCGTCTAATTTGTTTTTATCATTTAGGACTTCAAGATATACATCTCCCCATTCTAATTTGCTTTGCTCTTTTGAATTGTCCTCTCCATTTACTGACATATAATACCATACACCTGCGCCAGCTCCCGCTAATAGTACAATTATTATAGCAATTACTAATATTATTTTCTTTTTGCTTTTTTTCTTGCCATTCTTTTTAGCTTCTTTAGACTTTTCTTCTGTTTTATCTTTTTTATCTTTTTTATTTTTTTCTGGTTGTTGTGTTTTTTCAGCTTTTGACTCTTCTTCAACTGATTTAGTTTTTTCATTTTCTTCTATTGCTCTTTTTTCTTCTTCCGCTTTTTTTGCTTCTTCAATTTTTTGAGCTTCTAGTTCTTTTGTTACTTCTTCTATGTTTGCTCCGCATTTTGTACAGAATTTTGAGTTATCTGCAATTTTTTCATTACATTTAGGGCATATCATAATTTTTTCCTCCGTTTCTTATTACATTTTATCTGGCATTTTGATACCTAATAATGATGCTCCTGTTTTTAATACTACGCCTACTGCATATGTTAGGTATGTTCTTGCATTTTTAACTTTTTCATCATCTACTAAAACTTTATTATCATTATAGAAATTGCTATAATTTTGTGAAACTTCTATTAAATATCTTGCAAGTATTGCTGGTTCGTTTTTCTCTGCAGTCATTTCAAGTGTTTCTTGGAATGCATATAATGATTTCAAAACTTTTATTGATGATTCATCTGTTAATTGTGAAAAATCAACTTCTGAAAGTTCTGGAACTCTTCCAACTTTCTCCAATACACTCTTTGTTCTTACATATGTATATTGAATATATGGTCCTGTTTCACCTTGGAAATTTAATGCTGTATTCCAGTCAAATATTTGGTCCTTAGTATTAGTCGTTGATAAAGTATTAAATATTATTGCTGCAATTCCAACTTTTTTTGCTACTTCATCTTTATTTTCTAGTTCTGGATTTTTGGCTGTTATTATTTCTTTTGCTTTTTCAATTGTTTCATTTATCAAGTCTTCTATTTTTACTACATTACCTAATCTTGTTGACATTTTTCCAGTTGGTAATTGAACCATTCCATATGATATGTGTTTTAGACCTTTGGCATATTTCTCATCAACTAAGTATTTTGCAACTTCAAAGATTTGCTTGAAATGTAAATTTTGTTCATATGCAACTACATATAAGCATTTATCAAAATCATATGTACGTGCTCTATAAAGTATTGCAGCTAAGTCTCTTGTTGCATATATTGTTGAGCCATTTGCTTTTTGGATTATGCATGGTGTTTCTATTCCTGCATCTGTTAGGTCAACAATTTTTGCTCCTTCTGAGTCTGTTAATTTGCCTTTTTCTTCTAATATTTTTATTACTTCGTCTGTTTTATCTGCATAAAATGCTTCGCCATTTAATGAATCAAATTTTACATCTAAAACATCATAGATTTTATCGAATTCTTTTAAACTTAGATCTTTGAACTGATTCCATAAATCAGTACAATATTTATCTCCATTTTCTAAAAGTCTAAAGTTCTCTCTACAATTTTCAAGTACTTGCTCATCTTCTTTGCATAAATTGTTTATTCTTACATACATATCCACCATTTTATTTATTGGATCTTCTGTCAAATCATATTCAGTTCCCCACATTTTGTAAGCTTCTATCATTTTTCCAAATTGTGTTCCATAATCTCCTAAATGATTTACACCTATTGTATTATATCCTAAATACTTGTAAACTTTATATAAAGCACTTCCTATTAATGTTGTTCTTAAATGTCCTATGTGGAAAGGCTTAGCAATATTTGGTGAAGAATAGTCAATTACTATATTCTTTCCATTACCTTCATTGCTTTTTCCGAAATTTTCTTTTTCTGTATTTATCTCTGATAAAACTTCTTTTACTAATTGCTCGTTATTTATATAAAAGTTTAAATATCCAGCTTTATCTTCAATTTTTTCAATATATTCGTCTGGTGAGATTTTTTCTCTTATTTCTGTTGCAATCATTACTGGTGATTTTTTTAATACTTTTGCTAATTTAAAGCATGGGAATGCATAATCTCCCATATCACTTTTAGGTGGTATTTCTATATATGTCATTATTTCATTTTTGTCTAATTGTGTTGCATTAGCTATTTTTTCTGCTATTAGTTCGTTATAATTTATCATAATTATCATTCCTTTATATATAAAGAAAATTACTATCTAAAATTTAAATAGTAATAATCTTTTGTAAATTTGTTATTTTATTAATCTCCTAGGCAAATTCCTATATCTCTTGCTGTCTTTACTAAATCGTGATCCATAGTAACTAATCTTACGTTACTATCTTCTGTTCCTCCTTGAACAGCTCCTAATTCTTTGTTGTTTCCAACAACTTCTTCTAGTGGAACATATGTTAGTTTTCCATTTTGAATTACGGTTAATACTCCAAATTTTTCTTCCATTGCAAGTTCCATTGCTTTTGCTCCGTATTTTGTTGAAAGAACTCTATCATATGCTGTTGGTGTTCCACCTCTTTGCATATATCCTAACACTGTGCATCTTGCTTCAAGACCTGTTAGCTCTTGTAATTCTTTTGCCACTTTTGGTCCAATCCCGCCAAATTTTATGCTTATTCCAGCTTGTGCATCTATGCCTTCAGCTGAATGAGTTTCATTTTCTCCATCTTTTGACATTGCACCTTCTGATACTACTACTATACTAAAGTTTTTGCCTTTAGCTTGTCTACGTTTTATAGCTTCAGCTGCTTTGTTTATATCATATGGTATTTCTGGGATTAAAGCTACGTCTGCTCCTCCTGATATGGCTGACTCTAGAGCTATCCATCCAGCAAATCTTCCCATAACTTCTAATACCATTATTCTGTTGTGTGTTTCTGCTGTTGTATGAAGTCTATCTAAAGCTTCTGTTGCAACTGATACAGCTGTGTTATATCCAAATGTTACATCTGTACATGCTACATCGTTATCTATTGTTTTTGGTACACCAATTGTGTTAATTCCTTTTAAAAATAAATCTCTAGCTGACTTTTGTGTACTATCTCCACCTAGTGTGAATACACAGTCAAATCCTGCGTCTTTTACATTTTGAACACATCTATCTGATAAATCTTCATATGTTACTGTTCCATCTTCGTGTTCTACTTTGTAATGGAATACTATTGCATTTGTTGAAGATCCTATTATTGATCCTCCTTTTGCTAAAATTCCTGATGCTTTTTCACTGCCATCTAATCTTATATAATTATTTGTTACTAATCCTCTATATCCATCGATATATCCGTAACATTCAATTCCGTTTGTTTCAGCTGTTCTTACTATTGCTCTTATTACAGCATTAAATCCTGAAACATCTCCTCCGTTAGCTAAAATGGCTACTTTCTTAATCATCTTATTATTCCTCCCTTAATGACTTATTTTTCTACAATTACATCATCTTTGTCTTCTGATTTTTTTGTTTTTATATATTTATAAAGAGTATATACCGCAAATGGAATTTGTCCAAATATTCCTACAATAATTATTGCATATATCAATAATGGGAATAGTATTATCAATACAAGTACTCTCATTGCTATACTTAACCACTTTTTTATATCTGGTGTCTTTTTCTGAATTATCCAACCTGTTAGTATAAAATACATCATTATTGCGATTATTGGGCCAGAATATGAAAGTGTAATTAATATAATTTGTGCTATCTTAGGATATTTAACTATTGAATTATATGTTTCTTGAGTTTCTTGGATGCTTTGCAGAGCATCTTCCTTTGACTCATATAATTCTTGACCTGATCCCTTTAATTCTTCTAGCCTTTGAGCATATTCCTCACTTGGTATAGCTTGTAGAATTTCAACCGTTTCATCTATTTCAGTGGCATTTTCTGAAATTATTTTTTGTGATGCGTTTGCAATTATCGCTGCTACAATTAAAATTACTAACATTATGATTAATCTTTTTTTGTATTTTGTGGATTCTAAATTCATATTTTACTACTCCTTATCCATTTTTCAACTATTAAATTATATTATATATAATTCCATTTTGCAATAATTTATTTACTAGTTATATTAATATTTTTACCTTCTATTTGAAATTCTCTTTCTATAATATTTTGGATTTGTGCCACTTGTTCTTGAAGTAATACATCGCTTCGTACAATTACACTTACGCCACTATTATTTTTGAAAATTACAACATTTTCGAACCCTTTCATTTTTATCAAACTTTCTGCTGTTTGAATTGTCTTTTTTTCATTTGTTATATTTGCAATTTCATTTTGGGCTATTGCTTTTTGATCACTTGATACATTTGTGTTTTCTAATATTTTTTCATATATTTCTACATTTTCTGAATATGTATTATCTCTTGCCATTCTTGCTTCTAAAAAGTAATCTGTTTCAGCACTTGTTTCAATTTCTTCTGATGGATTTTCTGTTGTAGTATCTGTTGTAGCATCTTCTTCAATTACATCATTACTGCTTACAAGAGTTGCTTCCCCTAATGATGATTCTGAATAATTTTGAATATCTGCTATTCTGCTATACTCTTTTTTTATAATTGGATTATAGCTAAAAAAACCTACTAACATAAAAAATATAGCAAGTACTCCAAGCAAAACTTCTTTCTTTTTTATTATTGCTATTTTCTTCATATTTATCCTTTCCTTGAGATAATTGTAATTTATCTCCATTATTTTATTTTTATTATTTCATTTCAAACACTTGTATTTTATGCACTGCTAATCCTGTTGCAGCTTCAACAGCTTGAGTTATACTTTCTTTTACAGCTGTATTCTTTGCTCCCTTGGCAATAATGATTGCCCCTTCCATTTTAGGATAAACAATTTTTTCAGTAATTATTTCTTGATTACTATCTGATACTACTTCTTTTGTTGAATCATATGTTTCAGTATTTCTTTCTCCACCTTCTGTATCCTTTTCCTTTGTAGAACTTTGTGAAGAGCTTTCATTATATATAGGAACTATTTTTTCAGTTTCGCTATATGTAATCAAAACTTTGACATTATCTACGCCTTTTATTTTACCTAATATTTCTTCTAACTCTTTTTCTACATCTCTCTGTTTTGTTTTTTCTTCCGCTTCTTGTGTTCTAATATTATTACTAACATTTTGTTTTTCCTTACCTTTAAATATATTATTAATTGCATATAATGTTACTAATAACACAATAATTGCAAATACTAAATTTTCTATTTTCTTTTTATTAGCCTTATCATCCTTTTTTACAAGTGCTGTTATCTTTTCTTTAATCATTAGATTTCTCACTTTCTGATATTGAAATTTTGCCTTTTTCTATTTCATAGTCTTTTTCAATATCTTCTACTAATTTTTTTATCTCATCTTGACTAATTTCTTCATTTGAATTTATCTGAATTTTGTTAATAGAAATTCTCCCTTCTGCATTTTGCTTTTTTCTTTTTATTTGCATTTCTATTTTCTCTATTTCTAAATTATCATTTTTGTAACTCAATTCTGAATTTATTTTTATTAGTTCATACTGTTTTTCATTTAAATATTGATTCAATTCTTCTTTTAATTTTATTTTATATGCACTTTCTATTTGTTTTTCATAATTTATTGTATTTTCATATTGAATTGCATTATTTGTGTTTTCGGCGGCCACACTTTTAAATTCTAAACTGCTTATTTTATTGTTTATTAAAGGTGTTATAACTACATATAGTATAAATATTCCTAGTATGATTTTTATATATTTTTTATATGAACTTTGACTCGGCAAAATCATTTCAACGACAACAATTATTATTAACGCAACTATTAATTGTTCTGCCCATGATACTAAAAACTCAATCATTTTTTCTCCTTATTATGATGGAACTCCTAATTTCATCGTTATTGTAAATCCTATTATTAGCATAATTACAACCGTCGTAATTGAGGCTAATAGGACTTTGCAAGAATCTCCCATTTGTTCTAACACATAAACTATTTTCTCGTCGGCTACTATTTCAGCTAATCCACTTATTAAATATATAAACAATGTTGTTAGTCCTACTCGTATTAGTGGCGTAGCTGCTATAAATATGGTTCCTATAACACCTAATGTTCCTACTGCATTCTTTATAATATTAGTACAGCCTAGTACTGATTCTACTGTATCACCTAAAATTTTTCCTACAACTGGTACAAATGTTGATACTGCTGTTTTGGTAGTCTTACTTGTGAATTGATCTATCCCCTGTCCAAGATTACTTTCCAAACTTAATACGCATGTAAATATTGTTAAAAATATACACAATATCCATATTATTGTTGACTTCATATATTTTGATAATCTATTCATGTGGACTTCATCTGATATGTTTGAAATTATCCCAATAACTGTTGCTACTATTATTATTGGAATCAATATTTGATTAATAAATGTTGTAATAATATTTATTGATACTAATATTACTGATTGAATCCCTGTTGCAGCTGTAATATTACCGGTTGAAATACTTAAACTTATAAATAATGGTAATAGCATATATGTAAAGCTTGATATTGTTTCAAGAGTCTCTTTAACTATTTGTAAAATATGAGTGTAAACTTCCATTAGCGCAGTAATTAAAATAATGATTTGAACAAAATGTCCTATCTTTCCAGTTTGATTATTTCCTAGATTTTCACTAATATTTTTCATTAGTCCATAAATTATGATTATTAGTAATATTGATACTAACATTTTTAATGATTCTTTTAACTCTGTTCCTAAAATTTTTCCAACTGTATTTATTATTATATTCTGTGAAAGGTTTCCTTGAAGTGATTCTTCAAAAATTGTATTAAAATCTATATTATTTTTTGTATCTTTTTCTGCTTTATCTATAATTGAATTAATATTCATATCTTGTATTTGACTTTGGATTAATTCCTCTTGCGTAGTTTGTTCAGTGGCGTAAATTACATTTGATACTGGTGCAAATATACAGTAAATTATTATTATTAAAAATATTTTCTTCATATTTTTACCTCATACTTTATAAAAGGTTTAGTAAGGTTTCTAATAATGACATTATAATTGGAACTGACATGCTTAAAATTAGTATTTTTCCTCCTAAATCAATTTTAGAAGCAATTGCTGATTCTCCACTATCTTTACAAATTGATACCGCAAATTCTGTTAAAATCGATATTCCTGTAACTTTCAATAGTATATTAATAAAACTGCTACTAATATTTAATTTACCCGAAAGTATATGTATTAAATTTATAAATTCAGACAGCTTGTCTACTGCTAAAAAAAATATCACTATTCCTACTACTATAGACACATATATTTTAAATTCCGGTTTATATTCTTTTAAAATTCCTGCAATTATTACTCCTGTTAAGCCTATCCCTATAATTTGAATTATTTCCATAAGCGCTACTTCCTATAAATTAAATAATGTTCTTACTGTAGTAAAAAGTTCACTTATTTCATTTATTACTATTGATAGTACAATTACTATACCTGCTAATGTTGTCATCATTGCTTGATCTTCTCTTCCAGCCCTTACTAAAACTTGATTTAGTACAGCAACAAGGATTCCTATTGCAGCTATTTTAAATAATAAATTTATATCCATATTTGCACTTTCCTTTCTTACAGTATTGTTTAAATTAATATAATAACTAAACCAACTCCTAATATTACACCAAGCTTTTTGTACATTGTTTCATTTTTATCTTTATCAGTCTTGGCTTTTTCTATTTGTCTTTCTAATAATTCATTAACAAAATTTATTTGATTAATCTGACCTTCTTTATTAGTTTTTCCAAGCAATATTCCAAATTCTTTTAATACTTTTTTGTCTTCTTTTTTCAAGCTAAGTTCTATGGTTTTTACTTGATTTTTCCATGCTTGTTCTGCACCTTGTTCTTTTATATTATCAGCAACATTTTTAAATAGTTCTGATATTGAATATGTAGAAATTTCTGCAATTTCAGTAAATATTTCTTCTAAAGGTTCATATGTGTATTTGATTTTATTTTCTATTATTTTAAAATCGTTTTTTAGTTCGTCAAGTTCCTCTAGCCTATATCTATATTTTTGAGATAATAAAATTCCAATTTTAGCTGAACATATAATTATCCCAATCGCTAAAATAATTTTCAAAATCATAAACATTCTCTTTTATATTCCTTTTTATTTTTATCTAAAGAGTACACTCCTTGTACTTTTTCTTTTTTATATTTGTCTAATATAATTATTTTTTCTATTATGTTGTATTTTAGTAGCTCTTGAAGCTCTGGGTTAATTTTAATATCATTTAAAGAATTTCCATGAGCTGTTAACAAAGCTTTTGTTCCTGAACACATTGCATAATATATCATTTTACTATCTTCTATTCCTCCTATTTCGTCTACCGCTATTACTTCTGGTGCCATTGACCTTATTAATAATTTAATTCCTATTTTCTTTGGAATATTTGATATTACATCTGTTCTTAATCCTAAATCTGTTTGTTCAAATCCCTTGTACATTGAAGCTAATTCATTTCTTTCATCAACCACACCTACATTTAGTCCTTTATTATATTTGTTTCCATCACTAACTTGTCTTATTAAGTCTCTTAGTAATGTTGTTTTTCCAGTGCCGTGGACTACCTACTATTAAAGTATTTTGAAAATCTCCGTTTTCGTACAGCTCATGCAAAATAAAATCTCCGCAGCCTTTAATTTCTCTGGCAATTCTGAAATTCATTCCAGATATGTATGAAATGTTGGTAATTTTTTCATCTTCATTTATTGCATTTCCTACTACCCCAACTCTATGTCCTCCAGCTAGTGTTATAAATCCTTGTGATATTTGTTTTTCATATGTATATATAGAATTCTCTGTGACTTTTTCTAAAGTTTCTAGTAAGTCTTTAGCTGTAACTTTGTAACTTAAAATCATTTCTTCATTATTAAATTTTTTAAAAAGTAGTGAATCAATTAATACTTTACCAGTATTCTCCATCATTGGATTTATATATTTTATATAAAGTTTCCAATTGGTACTATTTAACCTACTATCAACTACAGTTACCACTGTTCTATTTTTTTTAGGTAAAATAATTGGATTAGTTGAAGATGGCATTATACTAAACGGAATATTTTCTGTTACTTTTAAAAGAGTTAACTCCCCCATAAAAGGTGTTGTTACCTTTCTTTCAGCAAAACAACTATTTAAACAAGCTGTTATTTTCACTCTTGTATTATCTGATATAGTAGAATTAATGTTTGCTTCAAACAAACCATTTTCATCTGAGACTACTGTTAAACTTTTATTATCATATTCTATTTTAATATTTGCATGTGGTACGGTATGACCTGCAATAACATCTGTAGAATTTATAATTGGATGAACATTTATTTTAAGCATTCCAATAGTCAATATTTTTATATTTTGCAAGGTAAAACTATTTATATCTGTTAATGAACTTAATTCAGTTTCTGTAAAGTTATGAGATATAATTACTGTACTATCTTTATTTAGTACACCTGTTATTTTAGCTGGTGTATTTTCTTTGTACCAATAGAATGCTGGTATATCATCAAGACCACAAGCAGAAGTGTAATCAAGAGCATATATCCACATATTAATTCTACTAAAATTAAATACAAAATTAACAGGATTATTGGTATAAACTACATTTGCATTTTTAGTATAAATATTTACATATTTGGGATTATCTAGTATAAAATTTTGATTTGTTCCTTTAAAATAAATATTATAATTATCAGATGGTGTAGTCATATATGTATTTATTACTGATATACTTGCACCTTCTTTAACCATAAAATCTCCAAATACATTCCACATAGGAACTCTTTGATGACTTTTCTCTATAAATGTAAAATTAGCCATTTCTTCTATTACAACATTTCTAGCACCATGAGTTGTCGTTATTGCAAAACCATTACCTGTTGTTAAGAGAAATTCAGCTCCATGTCCTACTATCAAATCTAACCTATTAGTTCCGTTCATAAGTTCCCTATTAGTTGTGATATTTACATTACTATTAGGAACTATTTTAATATAAGATGGTATAACATCATTAAAAAAGAACACTGTATTTGTATTTGAACTGCTTGTAATAGTTGTATTTCCACCAATTATAATTCTATTAGAATCACATACTTTTTGTGCTGATACACTATTAGTATCTTTTACATTTATAATAGAATCAATAATTTTAGTTGTTCCATAATAATTACAAGAAAGCTCTACTCCACTAAAACTTATATTATTATATTCTATTACCACATCAGAATAATTTGGATGAGATGGAACATATATAACTCCATAACCATGAGAGGATATGATATTCATATTTTTTAATGTAATTTTTATATTCTGAGTTTCGTTTAGCCTGTATAGTGCATAGATAAAAACTATAGGTGCAATATGCATTATAGAGATTACTTTTGTGCAGTATGCAAGTGAAGCAATAATTCCGGCAAAAAAACAAAGACTATTTTTTCCTTTTGATAAGTACAATATGAAAGTTGAAATGATTATAAATAAGGTTGAGGGAACTTCTCCTACTAAGTCAGAAAAATAATTAAAGATATTATTACTCTCTGTTGCAGTAAAAAGTAGTAATACTAAAAATAAACAACGCCATGTCCAGAGTTTTTGTTTGGATTCGTGTGGGAAAAATTCTGGAAG
>ENA-ORMR01000848-ORMR01000848.1-human-gut-metagenome-genome-assembly--contig:-NODE-848-length-26747-cov-5.654241_pt1 | contig 26747 bp, 37 predicted proteins | sample MGYA00242107_ERZ509003 | MGnify/ENA primary metagenome ERZ509003 (study PRJEB26280, sample SAMEA2338699) | human gut metagenome | biome: human gut; feature: human-associated habitat; material: faeces...
TTCTAAAACTTTGTACGTAATGCCGGTTATACCGGTAGTTGGAAGTGTAATGGTTACATCGCCGTATTCTTCGTAATATACAGTTCCTCCAAGTTTCATTCTTTGCCAATGTTCCCCATCAATGTATGATGGGGAAGCTACGAAGTTAAAGGTATTATCATCAATAAGGCTTTTTATCTTTGTATAACTATCGTTTTCTCCCACGTAATCCAGAATGGCACCCTGCGGATATCCGCCTATTAAATCTGAGACTTCTGGATTAAAAGTTATTATTCCGCCGTTTTGGAGGAAAACTTTCTGGTCGGTAGAGAGATAAAACATCCCGTTACAGTCCTGCCCACGCGGAGGTAAGCCCCCATTTTTAGGAGCTATCATTGTAATATCAGGAAATCCTGTTGCAATTGAAGCTAAACCATTCTCCTGCTCATTTTCAGGTATAATGTTTCTTGTGCCTGAATGCGCAATTGGAACGCTCATTGCACTCGGCTGTATGACGTCTGTTGATTTCATATTTTGTCTCCATTAGTTTAAATATATCGCCCATCCCAAAACGGCGCCTGATTCCAAGGCATAAACCCGGTATCGTAAAAGCCAAAGATTGTTGTTTGGTCAAGCAAATAAATTTTGTCTTCTACTCCGGCAGGAGTCGGCAAAAAAGTTCTGGAATAAATAAGAACAAGTTCTTCTTCTGTCGGTTCAAAGTTTAGAACATAATAAACAGACATATCATAATTATCTTTTACATATCCTGCAGAAGAAGAACTTGTTCTATGATTTTTAAAAATAAAATTTATATATTTGTTTATCTCTGGTGGGGTGCCGTTAGAATGTATTAATTGCAGCTTACCTAACACCAGACGTCTGTAAAGTTCAGTTGATAAAGTGATATTTTTGCCATTTACGTTATAAATACGTTTTACTTTTAAAATAATTCCCCAAAGGTTAAGCCCCCAATCCGTTGCATTCTGGATATCAAGAAATTCGTTTACAACTTTTTCCCAGAAAGCTTTCAAATTTTCATCATAGTATTGATTTTTAGAGATTATCAAACTTTTAAGCTTTGGCGCATTATCATACTGCCAGATTATATTGTTTATTAAGTTTTCATCAAAAGTAAAAACATCATGTATTTTAAAATCAGCCATTGATATTTACCGTTATATTTTCCGCTAAAATCTGTGGGGTTTCGGAGGCGAAAAGATTAATAGGAGCTTCCGAAATCTCTCCATCTGCATAAATAACTGACAATCTGTCTCCGGTTATTGGATTTTGAGCTTCTGCTGTTGTTATTGTTATGCCATACTCGCTAAGGTTTGCTTGTTCCCCATTTACAAGCCAGTCAGTACCATTAAATATAAAATTATATGTTCCGTTCTGATTTGTCTTTGCTCCAAAAATCGCTGTGTCTACTGAAGCCCATATAATACCGCTTGTAACAGAGGCTTTATTTATACTTATTACGGCGTGCGGTTTTGGGGTAACCAAACCTACTTCTACCTTGTTTATATTTACCCCTTGAATTTGTGAATTAAGCATACTGGCAATTGTAAAAGGGGAAAGTAAAGAACGAATTCCGAGTTTTTCGTAACCTTGCTCCTTATAGTCGCCATTTGCATAATTTAGGATTGTATTTTGTACCTGTTCTGTTAAATTGGCATTTGAGTTATATAAAGAGGTAAGGTTTACAACAATTTTCAAGGCAGTTTCAGATGGAATCTGGAAAATTACAGTATTTGTAGTGTTATATTCTTTATCAATAACCGTTACTGTCGTATTTCCGCACCAGCCGCAGCCTGCTGATTTTACCCCATAAATCGCATATGCAATGTCCTCTGCATTACCTCCATCAACACACACATATACGCTATGCGGAGGAATTGAGATATCATCAAGTTGAAGAGGTTTCCCTTTTGGGTTATCATATGTATATACGTCTTTGACTCCGTCAATATCGTAACAAACGCTTGCATAGTTTCCAAAAAGCGCGCTCCCTGAAAATAAGCCGTTTATAATTCTCTCTCTAAAACTTGTATCACTTTCTAAATCGCTTCCGATTTCTGCAACTGAGGTGTTAACAATTGTTTCCCATCCAACAATACCTGTTGTTGTGCTTGCGACTATTGTACGGAGTGCTCCGGCCTCCAACGAAATGACACCGGTTTGAGAACAATAGAATACGCCCTTGGCTTCACCGGTCTCATCAATTATAATTTCGTTCAAGGCTTGCCAAATTATTCCATCATCTGCAATGGCTTGTGAATTAGCAGGGATTACCGTACCGGGGGCTCCTGTAACTGTAACAGGTACAGTTGAAGCGGTTGCGTCTTTTCTGTATTTATCGAAATTAGCGCCCCAGGCATCAAGAACAGTTCCGCTTGCGCTGTAAATATTTACCAGTACATTAACAATTTGAGCATTAAATCTAATAGTGTTTTGTCTTGCGGTTGTTTCAACATCTATCAAGCGCCCCTGCGGTGTGCTTTCCTCTAGCGACAAGTCCGTACCCAATGCGGCTTTGAATTCTTCTTGTACTGTTTCTTGAACATCCGCTGTGTCAGGTATTATTACGCCGTTATCTGTATAAGAATAATTACCGATAAAAGGTGTATTGCTAGCCATTTAAAGCTACCCTCCCATATTCTGTCTCTATTTCTGCACTATATTTGAAGATACCATCGTCCGTTTGACCTTCAAAGTTTTCGACTTTCTCCGCTGCTTCAGTGTTTTCCAACTCGTTTGTCAATTCATTCTGGAATAAATCCGGATATGCAGGGCTTGCAAAAATCGTGTTGAAAAAATCTATTCCCTTGTCCGAATATAAAAGCTCGTTTTTTACAGTCTGTGATTTGTTTACAAAAATGTCGCCCATTGCAGCTAAATCCCTCTTTAGTGCAAGATTGTTTGAGTTATCAAGATAAATGTCATTATTTTCGTTTATTGCTATAGTTTGCATTATTGTGGTACTCCTGTATTGCCGCTACCTGGTTGTACGCCGCTGTGAGTGTGATTTTTGCCGCTTATGCCGGCAGATATTACATCAACATCAGAAGTTATTGTGCCGGTTGCTGCAACGCTGCCATTGATTTGTAAATCTCCGTTTATAATATTTTTTGCAGCAGTCTGGGTAATTTGACCGTTTTTTATACTTATTTTTGTTGTGCCATCCTCTGAGGTCAAAACAACTGCCCCCTCATCATCAGTTGTAATATTTATGCCTTTGATATAGTCAGGCAGAAAAAATCCATCCTCATATTTATGTTTTCTCAAGCTTGCCGGTGTAAAGACTGTTAAAAGAGTCTTGAACGTAGAAATGTTTCTATCTGCTGCAATAATCCAGCCTTTATCACCTTTTTTAACAGGAAAACTGAAGATAAAACCGCCCCCTGACATCATATAAACCGGTATATCCGGAATAGGTTTTTTAGTAAGTTTAGAACCATTTGCATAAAGCGATTGGTTAAGTATTTGCACTGTTGCACGGTTTGTTTTTCTGTCGTAGCTGATAATCTCAGCAGGAGCGACTTTTTCAATTTTCATAGCGATTTGTTCTGCCTGAAAATTTAATAATCCGACCTCGCCATTATCTCCCGGATTATGGGCAGGTGTAGTATATTGTGTTTCATTACCCATTGTTTCTATACTCCGCCGGCTTTGCCCAGTATCTCGCAGTAAAACTGCTGTTCTCTGGTTGCAAAATCAAAATCTAATTCATAAACCTGGTAATAACCGTTTATTACTGGTAACTTAACGCTTTTTATCTGAACCCAGCTCCCGCAATTAATCGAGGCATCGAGCAAACACTTCACACGGCAGCCATATTTATCCGGTTCAGGAATCCCAATCATCCCGCTGTCTTTTGATATAACTTTAACCGGATTTTTGTTATCACGTTTTGCATTCTTGTCTGTGACTCTTAGAACCCCGTTGTCTTCATACATAACAACGTCACCGACCTTGTTAAACTCTTTTATCAGCTCGCCTTTTGAGCCGCTAAAGTTAAATGCATCTAAATTTTTTGTTTGCGTTGCCTGCCAGTCGAAAGCCAAATTTAATGATTGAGCAATGCTTTGAGCACTCTCTTTTGTCGTTGTACCATAGGTGCCATAAGTTATGGGGGCTCGTTTTTCATAGTATAAACTTTTGGCTTTTATATTAAGCCACGTGTCCGGCAAATCCGACGGTCTTGCGTCATAAATCTCCCCTGTAAAAATTCGTCCCCAGCCTGTTTGGCTGTAGCCGGCGTAAATATTTATTGTCTTTTTGACCTGCGGCTTAACATAGGGGCTTGTAAAAGTCGTTAGATATTCAATGTCTGATTGTGCAAGGTTCGCTATCGATACAGTAGCCTCGGATTCCGTTGAGCTCATTTTACGGCTCACGCGTCCTTTTATTGCCAGGCCGTCAAGACGTTTGAGCTGCTTTTTGCCGTTATCGTTTGTTTCAACTTCAACAAAACAAACTCTTTTATTCTGCATTGTTAAACTCATCCTTTGTCAAAAAATACAGGTTGCAAGTCTTTCCAAAATTCTCATAATTCGGGTAATTCTCGTTTTCAGTCTCGAATATAAAATTACCCCCAAGCCTGTTAACCATCCAGGGATAAGGTATTACCGGCTGATTTGGACAACATAAGAAAGGTATACCGATTTGCTCGTTATTAATGTATACACTCATTAATAAAACCTTGTTAGTCGTTTGCAATAGAACATGAATATTGTCTTGTATGTCCTCAAGCACAAGGTCAAATTCTTGATTTGCGTATGTATTGTTTAATTCAATTGCGTATGTGCTCATAATTATACGTTTTTAAGATTTGTAAATTGTTTAATTTTAAGAATGATATTCATAAAAGTTTGATTTATTATTAAATTTATTTGAGTAAGATTTTGAGGAAGGATTAGCTATGGAAAATTACATCGCAAAAAAACATTGGTGGTTTTGGGTTACACCTGCTTTAGTATCAATATTATTTTTATTTACGTTGATTATACCTATCTGGGTTATGTTGTACGCTATATTAAGATGGAATTTAGATAAACTTGAAATAAAAGACGGATGTTTATACTCCAGAATGGGTATCATTTTTATTGATAAAAAAACTATCCCGCTAGAACAAATAAGTTTTGTCAGTGAAAAAACGGATATTATTTCTCAATGGTTAGGATTTTCTTGCATACAGGTTAATTCCTCCGCCTTTGGTAAAGCTATTGAATATCCTTGTATCGCAAATCCTTCTGAATTTATTAAATTTATTAATGAACATAAAAAAGACAAGGTACAAATATAATTATTTTCGTTTTTAAGGAGAAAGTGAATGAAAAAATTTATAATATTATCAATTTTGATGTTAAATTCATATTAGAACAAAAAATTTAATTTTATGTTCGCCCTCCAATCAATGCGCTTTTTAACCAGCTTTTCTTTACGGGTTTAGCCTGTTTAACTCCGCTGTTGACACGTGAAGAATTAGTTTTGTTTTGCACTTTCTGCGGCGGCATTGCTGTGTAAACCGGCATAACTTCTTGTTCTTCTCTGAAACTTATATTATATGGGGATTTGTCAAAATATGCGCCTGAGACTTTAAAAGGCTTGCCTTTTATTACTGTACGAGGGATTATTTTGTTTTGAACTCGTAACTTCAACGGGATACCATTAAGACAAAGATATTCCAATTCTTTTAGGGTTTCGGCATCATCATTTGAGATATACGCTTGAATACTCACTTGATTGGGGTCTATTATCATATGGTCAGTAACAACTGCCCCTGTCTCAATCGGGTGTTCAAATAGTTTGATACTATCTTCAAAAGTTATATCTAAAATTTGAAGCCCGGAAAGAACCTCTTCGGGCTTATCTTTGTCAATCCGCCAAGCTACAAATTTTCTGATATCAAAGTTTGAGTCCTTTAACAGTAAGATAATATTTGTTGCTTGTATTAGTGTTGCTGCTGAATTTGAGATGTTCATAATCGTTCTCATCAATTGTTACACTTGACAAATATAAAAAAATCGTAAATAATATACATACAGGGTAAGCCCCAAGCAATCATAGCCTGGTGCTTAGGGCTTGACTTAGTACCCTGTCTGTGATTTTACAATTTAAATGCTATTGCTAGCGCTAATAATGCTAACAATAGCATTATTATTTTGTCTAAAATCACTTTTACCACCCCCTTTCCGCCGATTTCTTGCGGATTGCGAGCAGAGGCTGGAGGGCTTCGCGTAGGCGGAGACCGCAACGCCGTTTAGCGCGAGCAAACAAGCTGTAAAATGCGTGTGCGAGTGGGTGTGGTAGGATACTACCCTTTAGTTATTATAAAGAAGTTATAAGCCTTTGTCAAAACTTTTGTTACACGATTTGTCCTGTGTCTATGCTAGTTATTGAGTCTGCTGTTTCTTGCGCGACTGCTTTAGGATCTGTTGCCTGTGTGTTGATTGTGATATTTGCATTTATGTTTTGGTTACGTGTATTAGCTGTTTTTTTACTATTGTTTGTTACATTTTGGTTTTGTGATTGTGCATTGTAGTAGTTTCCTTGCGCACCAATAGGAACTGAATTTGTTGGATTTTTGTTATATTTTTCAATAACTTCTTTGCCTGTTGTTACCGCTGTATATGAAGCCGTTATGGGATTGCCTAAACTAATTAGTTTTTTTAGTGGTTCAGGGATACTATCCCACATTGCTTTAGCCTTTTGTGCAAGCTGTACAAACCAACCGCCTAAGGATTTTAGCCATTCGATTACGCTTGAAACCCCGTCTTGAATATTTTGAAAAAAACTCAAAATATTATTACGTAATTCCTCTACATTGACGCCGCATTTTTGGAGTATGTCACCGATGATACTTTCACCGCCTTGTAAAAAGGTAATAAAGTCTTGTATTATTGCTATTAGAAGAGTAATTGCAGCTATTATTGCAACAATGACCGCAACTATGGGGTTAGCCATTAAAAATGCAATAGCCCCATTCAAAAGTGTGACAGCTAGAGTAACAGCACCAATAGCAGCTGCAATAGCAATAAAAACTCCCGCTATTTTAACCATACCCTCGTGCTCTGCAAGCCAGTCTGTTACACTTCGGATGGCTTTACCGATTGCAGTTATAGCAGGCAAAAGAAGACGAGAAAGTGCCCCAAAAATTGATGACATTCCCATTCGTATATCCTGCTGGATTTGCTGGTAATCGCGCATACGCTCGATGTCTTCTTTGGTGTATAGCTTGTATTTGCTTGCGCGCTTCATCTCCTCTCTGTAGCGCTCAACACCCTGTATCAAAAGACGTGTGGTGCCTTCATCTATACCGAGTGAGTTTGCCAAATCCCATTTTGCCGCGTCGCTTTTTAGCGTTTCCATTTTCCGGGCGACATTTTCAAGCGTTTGAGTCGGGTCTTCACTTATGCTTATGCCGGCTTTTTTATACTCTTCACGGTTTGTACGGATGTTTTCAACACTGGTTGCACTCCCTTCTGTTGTCCCGCCAAAACGTGATGAGGCATTACCTAGTTCTTGAAGTTTTTCAACAGCAATACCGGTTTTTTGAGCCAAAAAGTCTAACTGCTGTCCCTGTTCATAAAATTGAAGGCTTCTACGCACTGCAACTCCAACTGACGCAAGCAGACCAACAGTTTTGACTAAATTACTAAAATTCTTCTTGAGCTTTAAGAGTTGGTATTCGCTTCGCCCCTGCATCGTATCAATAGCTGCTCGGAACTTATCAACTTTTTCTTTAGCTTCAACTAATGCAAGGTCAGTTTCAACTAAAGCTTTAATATTTGTTCTTTCAGCATTCTTAAGTTCGACAAGTTTTTTTTCAAGACTTATGACTTCTTTTTCGTACTTATCAAGCTGTCGTTCGTTTTCTTTAAGCTCTTGCTCAAATTTTTGTAAGCCTTCTGAGCCGAACCCTATTGTAAATAAATCAAGCGGCTGTGCCATTTATTTTAAACCTTTCATTGATGCCTGAGAGATTAGGTATTCGTTATGTTTCGTAACTGCCTCTGCTTCATACATAAGCATTGCATCTTCTAATGTGTAGATTGTTCTAAGTTCGTGGAGAGTTGCACGCCCGCTGACAATAATTTGTCCAACAAATCCGTCAATATTGCGGAAGCTTTCGATTCTGCAAGGGAGAGACCCTTGTTCAAGAAATCCCAAACCTTGCCTTGTGCGAAAAAATCATAATTGTAATTTATGCATTCATATTCCAACTGTACAAGTGTGTTGAAATCCGGTACGTGGTTGTCTATAATTTCCTTTGAAATCAATGGAACGTTAGCGCGACCGTCTGAATATACCCGCTCACAGTAGGATAGCATTTTAAAGGCCATTTCCTGCGACTGGGCAAAGTTGCTCACCATTGGGATAAACCCGGCTGGTAGTTTTAAAACAACTTCTTGCGCTACAGTACAGGGCATTTTTGAGATAATGAATTTGTGCCCGTTTATTTCGATGAGCTTGGGCTCCAGCAAATTTATGTTTGCCGGCTGCGCTGTGCTGCTATTTTTAAGCCCCTTTTCTTGACCTTGGTAATCTTTACGTAAATTAAACATTTAATCCCCCTTCTTGATTTTTTCTTTAAAGAGAGTTATAATATTTTACATAGGGGGAAGCCCTAAGAAAACAGCACTTCCTTAGGACTTCACTTCGTACCCTATAACCAATAAATGATAATTTGTAAAACCGTTATAATTACCGTTATAACGGTTTTTATTATTATCTTGGTCATTCTATCACCTCCTTTGAGACCGCTTTCTCCGTTAGTCGCGTGTGTCTGCGGAAGTGATGGGCACTACCCTGGGTTTATTATAACATAATCTTTTTATACTGCGTCTTCAAAAACAAAGCCGTAGGTTTTTGTTTTAATTCTGCCATCGCCGCCATACTGGTAGCCGACAGATCCATTTTTGATTATTCCGTTTTTATATGTTCTGACGACTCCTGTAACCGGGTTTGTTACAACCATTGTTATAACGTCTTTTGCTGGAAAACGGTTTTTAGAAGCGCGGTTTACCTCAAATAATCTGTCCATTAAAGCTTCTTCTGGTGTGTTAGGGATTAAAGGCACTGAGGTTTCAATCCCGTTAACAGTTTTCCACCAGATTAAATCACCGTTAACACCTGAGGCATTACCGGCGATTTCAGTATTGCCTGTGGCGCCCACATCCCCGTCTTCAGGAAATGCTCTGAAAGATATCCCTACAGGAAAGGTTTTTGACGCCTTCAAAAGCACGTGAACGCCTATTGATGATGTATCTTGCATTTTTTATACTCCTTTGTGTTTTATTGTGTTAGATAAGAATGTTTTTGCCTTCAACTTTTCTGATAACATCGTTTTTCAGATAGATTAAAGTGTATGTGCCAACGTGAATAGTCGCTTCTCCAGAAGTTTCGGTTGTTACATCTACTTCGAAAATATAGCCATTAGATTGGACATCCAGCCAAGCGTTTTCATCACCAGTTAATTGGGTGATATAGGCTTTTTGGGAATTTGTTAAAGTCTTGCCTTTGCTGAAAACGTGGTTATTCAAAGCCTCTTCACAGTTGTTGCTTAAGACACCTGTCAAAATTGCTTTACCGTCTTCGTCAGCGGAGATAAAATCAACACCTAAAAACGCATTCAACATATCTGTTGCGATTGCGTCCTTGAGCCAAGCTTCGTTATCAAAAATAGCGGTATCTGTTCCGTCTGCGTTAAAACCGTTCTGGTAAAAAGCTATAGTTTTTCCGGATTTTTGGGTTTGGCCGTTGTAGTTTATGCAAAGGTTGTCTAACGTTTGATAGAGCGTTCCGTCATCGTTGCCAACTGAAACCGCAAAGGTCGGGAACTCTTGATACATATAATTTTTTACGCCATTAACCGTGTCATAGTTTGTTGTTGCAGGTAAGATACAGGACATTAACCAATCTGGGACAAGTCCATCCATTGCATAGTTAATGTTGTATTGCGCGGTCATGCCGGTGTGGGCTTTGGCGGTTTCAATACCTTCTGCATAATTTGATGCGCCAAGGTCGAAAGAAAAACGGTACTGGTTGTTTTGTTCGTCCACCCACGCTCCTATAGCATCAAGGTTAGCAAATGCAGCTGACGAATCAATAAACCCAAATGTCAAGAAGTTTGTTGAAATATCAATTGTTTTATTCAAAACATCTGTTACTGTTTGTTCTGTGGTTCCGTTTGAAAGAACAGGTGCGCCAGCTACGTTCCAGCCGATTAAGCCCGAAATATCTGTGCCTGATGTTGCTGCGGTTGCGTAATTGATTGCGTTAGCACCGGTTTCGCCGCCTGTTAGTTTAAAGCTGGAATTTTCATATTCAACAGTCGCGTTTGTCCATAAAGTTCCGCCGTCTGTATTGGCTCTTAGTGCGGTTTGCAAAGCCGTTGCAACATCTGCGTAAGTTTCTATTGCTGATAGATTTACGTTGGTTATAGTGTAGGCTGTACCTCCTAGATTAATTGTCATTGAACCGTCGCTAACGGCTTTTAACGTTGCAAGCGGCGTCAGTTTCTGCGTAGAATACATATATGGCGCAAGCGCTTCAAAAGAATAGCGCATAAAGGAAATTTTCTTTGCCTGAGTTGCGCGCTTTGAAATCCAGCCGAAATATTTGCTTGCGATTTGGGCTTCAATGGATAATGAGCCCGCAAAACTTGCAACTGAGGCGCTATCTGTAAATTCGTAGACTGTATTGGCCGCAAATAGCGGGTTTGTGGTGAAAATACGCGGTATAAGTTCTTTTCTTGACGCGCTGTCTGTGTTTGCAATAGCCGATGTTATTGCAACATATTTTTTGATTGGAATTGACATTTTTGTACTCCTATATTGTTTTAAACTCTGTATATTCCTTTTTCAATAACTTTGTCCAGCAATGGCACTTCTGTACTCCAAGAATTTGTGTAAACAAAAGTGCAATCAAAGTATGGTAAAAATTGGAAATTGTCTTCATCGTCCATAAATTGACGGTTTGAAACTTCAGTTGCCCTGTATTGCGCATAGCCAAGATTAGCAAGGAATTTAATCCCCTCGCTTGACTGCATAAAGTCTTTGATAAGCTCCAGAATATCGCACGAATTAAAGGTATCAGGCTTATCGGTTGGAAGCTCTATACGGCTTGCGGAAAATCGGATTTTGACTTCTTGTTTGGTTAAGTTCTGTTTTATTACGACATCACCGCGGCGTTCCTTTTTTCTGTATTGGCTGCCGCGCTGAGGGTAATTTATCACCGAAATATAAATGGACGGTTTTAAAACATTTACCTTGAAAACCTGTTCCAATTGTCTTACTTGCCATCTGTCAATGTCGAACGCTTGCAGCATCTGTTTAACCAGTGAGATAAAGTCGTTAAATATCTGGTTTTTGGTTTTGTAAGAAACTAATTTCGCTTTCATTCTCTGCTCTTAAACTTTTTAATTCAACAACTAAGGCCTTTGTCCAGCCATTGGTATCGTACCAGTTTTTGTTTTCAACAAGCTCAAAGGTTCGGTTGTTATAAATAATTCTATCAGGTTGGATGTCTTCAGCTAAGCTTTTCATTAAGGCGCTTGAAAATACTATCTTATAGTTTTTGTTTAAGTCCAGTCCTAGTTGTTCATACATCTTATTAGAAACTGCCTGTATTGAACCTGTTAAGGTTTTTGGCTCGTCAAACTGCGGAATATCGCGCCCCATATCGTCAATAGTTGTGCCAAGGTATTTTAGAAATGTGAAAGTTTTATTGCATCCTAAAATGCACGTTGCAGCCATTGCAGGATTTAGTAAGTTATAACTCATTGTTTCGTTACCTTAAATTGGACTGTTGCAAACATTATGCCTGAACTATTGAGCGGCTTGGTTGATTTATTTGGTGAATGACTTGTATATTCGTTATTTCTGATTTCAATTGTGGCTCCTGAAAGTGAAGGCTCGTTGATTTTGCGAATTTCTTCCTGAATAACTCCTTGCAGCCATAGCCCCATACGGTTTGTTGCGGTTTCCATTGTCTGGCGGCCCTCAAATACTCTGAGAATTTCTTGTCGGATTATCCGCTGACCCTCAATACTTTCCACCCGTGCACGGGCGTTATCCATAAACGGACGCGGAGGGATTACGATTGTACCTGTGGAGTTCTTTAAATGTAAGCCTATATGGTGTAAATAGTTGCGCTGCTTAGTTGTTACATTTATCTGCACACCAAAGTTTTGAATTGCTGCAATATGGCCTACAGATGTGCCGTCGCTGTATCTCGTATTCTCAAACCATCCAGCCTCGATTTTGAAGTCTTTTAACTCTTTGCTCAGGTGCTCCCAGAGTTTGACATTCTTTTTACGCATTAGCCGCTTACCCTACCCTCTCACCACTTCGCTCCGCTTCGGGAAACAGGGGCACAAGACTTGTTCCTCGTCTGTCCCCTTTGTTCCGCAAGGGAAGAAGGAACTTTTAAAATACTCTTTCTAAACTACCGCCTATATAAAAAGGAACGGAGGTCAACTGTTCAAACAGTGCAAGCAATTCCAGTCCGTAAGGGGTTTGTGCAAGCCAGTACGACCACATATCCGTTGACGGGATTTGTACATAGCTGACATTAACCTCGCCCACTGCCGCACTTGCGACTAAGCCGCCCTGTCCTGACTGCCCCGTTTGGTTTTTGTAAGACAGGACAGACAGATGTGCGGTTAAAAGATAAATAGCCGTTTTGCGTTGTTCATCAGCCAGCCTGCCGCAGTTTTTTATTGAAATAAACGTTTTAGCCTGTCTGAAAGCCGAAGGGCAGATGTTTTTGTATTCCTCCGTGTTAAACTCGGGATATTCGCTGTAAAATTCTGCAAGGCTTACCGTAACAACGTTTGTCATGTGTTATTCTCCCTCTGTATCGGGTGCTTTTTTATTTGCTTTCTTGTAATCGTCTTTTGTGAGCTGTTTTGATTTGTCTTTACTCATTGATTTTGTAGTTTTTTCAATATTAGGTTGGGTGTTAAAGTATTTGACAATTCCGTTTTCAAGGTGTCTTTGAAAATCTTTGTTTGCTTTTAATATATCCAGCTGGGCAGCACTGACCTGTGTCAAAACACCTTCGGGCGTTATCAGGTTGGAATTTGTGACATCAGCTCCGCCTTTGACCTCTACCTGCGCGGAAACAATATTCAGGTTGTCTGATGTACCTTTAACATACTGTGTATAAAACTGTGTGTTTGCCAGTTTTGATAAAATATACGGCATTTATTCCCCCTTTTGTTCTTTTAACTCATTTATTATGTCAATTTTTGATTTAGCTTTTACGCTTAGTCCTTTGGATTTTGCGTAAGCCTGCAAGTCTTGCCACTTCATAGACCCGAAATTTACAGGTGCTTTTGATACTGAGACTTTTGGTTTTTTCTGCTCAATAATTATAAACTTTTTATTTTGAAAGCTTATGAAGTTTTTATCCTGTTTAAGCTTTTTAAAATCCGATTCGTAAAACAGGTTTGAGCCTTTTTTCACTAAAACACCCGAAAACATATTATCTTCGAGCTTTGAAACAATTTTATACATTTTATTTCCTTCTCTTATAATACACCCCGTAAGCCCCCTTGCTCCCTAAAACAGGGAGCAGCGGAGGAGGGGGTATGCTAAATACCTGAATATCTAACAACACCTAAAGGTTGTTGTACAATGATACCTGCTGTTGCAGAGGCATAATCCTCAACAATAACTTTGGCTTTCTTTTCCATACCTACAAGGCGTAGTACGTCTTGTACATACTGTTTAATGGTACCTGTTCTGCCGATTTTATCAGCGTGAAGATAGAACACGTTTGAACCGCCGTTTGCACCGTCCATTTCAGGAGAAGCAACAATGCGAATATTCGGGTATGTCTCTTTTATCCAGGTTGATACCGATTTTGTGCCTAATTCGTTCATTGTGTTGAGGTATTGCACTGAAGCAAGAGACAACGACATTGTGAAAGCGTCGCGTACAGGGTTGAAATGACCTCTTAACTGGGTTTGCAACTGCCCTACTGCGGTTATGATATCTGCCGTGATTTCAAGGAAGGTTTTTGAAGCCCAGTTTGTCTCACTTTTTGCCCCTTCCGCAACGGTTCTGTAAGGGGTAAGGTTCGGATCGTTTAACAAACCGTAAGTCTTGTTTTGACCGTTTGAATAACCGTAAAAGCCTACATTGTTGTGTTCAATTGCTAAGCTTTCGGCTACAGCTTCTTTTTTCTGTCCCTGTGTGTCGATTCTCATTCGGGAAGCTCGCATCGCTTCTAAGTAACCTACTTCCAGCCCTTCTTCAAATCTCACGATAGAACGTGTTACAAAGTTCTGGTTCCAGCTTGCAATCGGGATGTTTGCCGTATCTGTGTAAGGCTGCGCTTTGCCTGTTCTTTCAAGTGCTGTTGTTACGATTTCTTCGTCTTCAAAAGAACCTGCAATCGTACGTCCTGCAATCTCATCGATTGTTCTTGCCTGTGTTACATATTCTACAGCTTCAGGTGCCCAGTATTGGAAGAACTGTACGGGGTTTGTGATAGTAGGTGTAGTTTGTAAAGGTACTGCCGCATCCGTTGCGTAGGCGTTATTGTAGATTGAACGCATATCACGCATTACGGCAGAATCCATTGAAATTCCTAATGCGGAAAGGTCTTTAGAGCTGACTTTGCTATAATCGTCAAATCTAAAGCCGCGCACTTCGTTCGGTTTTAAATCCAAACGAACGGGGGTTGTTTGTTTTGCCATTTTATTTATTCTCCTTTAAATTAGTTACCAAGCTCTAACACTGCGATATCACCTGCGTTACCCGAATACTTGATAAATTGAGCATTCGGAATAACAACAGAGCTTTCAGGAACGGCTTCTGTATTTACATAAGCGTTGATTTTTCCTGTAAGTTTGTCATAAGCTGCAATATTACCTACGCTAAAAGCGGAAGCAGGTTTTATGTTAATATGTCCGAAAGTGCATAATCCGCCTTGAGAGCCGTCAGGTAAGTTCAAAGTCGGCTCAAGGTTCATGTAGTTAGCGTACATTTTAGGATTAACCAAAATACCTGCGAATACACCTTCGCCGCCCAGTACAGCGGTTCCGTTTTCTGAACCGTAAGTAAACGCACAGGCAAATCTCGGAAGATTTGAAACTGCATTTGCACCGCCTGCAAAAGCTGTTACCGTGATGTTTTCGTCGGAAGAGGCAAGAGCAATGGAGTTTCCTTCTGTCCCTTCAACTGCTGCTGTAAGGTTCAATGTAGTTCCGCTTACGCTTGCAATTACATCCGTCAAAGGTGTTGTTGTACCTGCATAGTAGTCTGTACCCTCTTCACCTTCGCCGTTTATGGTTTTTTCTAATGAGTTAATAGTGTTGGCAACAGCTGAACCGATTTTAATATCATTAGCCTGTGCCATATCTGTTTTGAATCTGTAAATAACAGAACCGATTGTTACGGTATCGCCATCAGCAGGATTGGCAGTAAAAGCCAATGCGCCTTTTGCGGCGGCTGCTGTCTGTGTGGTATTGGAAAGCAGGATATACGGGGTTTCTCTGCGCGGGCTGTCGTCTGCGTATTCTCCCTCTACACCTGCTGCAAGGTTTGAATAAATTTGTTTTTGAAACATTTGTTAAACTCCTTATTGTTAAAGTGTGTGTAACCCGTCGGGGTTCGAGAAATCGAAGCCCAAAGGGTGTAACCGTTCTATGCCGCCGTTGTGAAGTGAACAAAGTTCACGAAACGAAGCAATCTTCGCGGGAGCGTTGACGAAGTCATAAGCTCATTCCCGCAGATTGCACAGGCGGATTTTGGGTTATTTTTGTGATTTGTAAGCTTTTAATACTGCGCTAGGTTCATCGGCTTTAAACATACTGTCAAAAGACATTTTGACTGTTGTCTGTGATTTTGCTCTAAGGTAGCCATCAAGCGAGTCATAAGAATTTTTGATATCCAGCTTGTCGCAGGCGTATTTAACCACTTGCGGGATTGTCATTGAGGAATATCTTGAATTATCACCGATTAGAGGTCTGATACGCTTAATGAGTGCCTCTTTTTTGGCAAGATATTTAATTGCTGCGTCCATTGAAACGGGCTTTTCTTCTTCGTCCTCATCTTCTGCTTTTTCAGGTTCTTCGGAAGGATTTTCACTATTTTCTTCGTCTTCTGTGGGCTTATCTTCTTTGGGTTCTTCGTCGTTTGCACCTGTTTCAGAAGATTTGTAGCCGAGTTCTTCAAGTTTTTTTGTAAGCGTTCTGAATTTTTCTTCTTCGCCGCCCTCAAATTCTGATGCAGGCTTCATTGCGATTGCATCCGCTTCTCTTAGAACTTCTCGCTTGTCAATATCTTCATCTGCAGCAGGCGGTATTTGCTCCTGTTCTTCTTCACCGCCTTGGTTGATTTCGATGTTCACATCTTCGTCCATTGTTGAACGTTTTTTTAGGTTTTTAGCCATTTCGTCTGTCTCCTTTTTTTGTATCTTTAAAACTTCACTGAAGGTATCAAAAGCCAGTGCGGAATCTGTAATACACACCTCATGCCCCATTCTGCCTTCGTCAACTAATGCTATATGATTTAAATAAATATCACGTTGGATTGCGTCGTAGTGCTGCCCTTTGTATTCCCCCGGGGTAAGGTCGTACCGGCAGGTGTAGCCTAAAGAAAGCTCTTTTTTACCGCTTTGCACCAAATCCTTCATAGCTTCGGAATAGATAACCAGATTGTTTGTTACTGTTTCTTTGGCTTTATCGTACTTAACATTTTCGCCGAGAGTACCGTGTATGCCCTTTTCTTCCGCAGGTGTGAACTTTTGACCCAGCATTTCGTGTTCATCTATCAACGGCTTACTTTTAAAGCTTTCCATTGTTTCGGGGCGTGTCAGCTCCTCTTCGGGGCGGTAAACATAATAAATTTTACCGGGTTCGAGTTCAGGGCTTATTTGTTTGCCCAGATACGGGAAAACCCCTACTTTTGTAATGGGGTTGTCGTACAAGTACCAATAGCCGTTGGGGTCAACTTCTTTTTTGTCCTGCGCGTGTTTTATTGCTTTAAATTTATCTTTTAGCATTGTTAGTCCTCAAAGTCTAAAACAGCCTGCATTACACATCTGCAATAAGGCAGCTGTCCGGGGAAACCTTTTTCACCTGTACGTTTATCAATTACAGGCGGGTCGTCTATATCAAAAATCCCGCCGTTTAAACCTGCGGGATAGTCTAATTTATGATATTCCCGCGGGTCACGGCTTCCGCCAGAGTGCAGCCACTTAAATTTGCGTATTCCGTTTTCCTGAAAGTTTCTCAGATTTATTGAGTTATATGCTTTTCTGGTCTGGTCCTGGGCTATTAATTGAGCTCTGCGGTTTGTTTTTGCCCCGTAGGAGTTTAATTCTTGCACAAGCCGTTTTATACCCTCGCCGTTTTCGATTGAGCGTGCAACAGAGCCCGTTATCTGTTTAAAATACTCGTTAGGAATTGAACGAATTAAAGAAACATTCTCAAAAAGCAGAGCTTTCATTATTTCCGACTTTTCGGGGCTGATTGCTGAACCTTTAAGCATAAAATCTTTTGCAGAGGTGCCTAGCATCGTTTTTAAGGCCGTGTTAATCTGATTGTTGGAATATCTGTTGGTTTTCTTTAAAAGACTCTTTACAAGCGTTTTAGAGCGTTTTGTAAATTTATCCGAATATTTGTCATAAAGTTGGTTCAATGCTATACGTACCTGAGAAGAAATACTTTCATCGAACGCAACCTGCGGGTAACCTTTTTTATAAATCTTTGCAAGCTCCTGCTTACACTCTTTAGTCATTTGCTGCGTAAGCTTTCGAAGCTCTTTCACATACCACGACATTATACCCGCATTGACATTTAGGCGGTTTGATATTAGCTGGTTTTTCATTATTTTATTGCTTCAATCTTATAATTTTTGACAAGTTCGTATAATCTGCCGCTTTGAATAAAAATTTCAACATAATTTTCTGACACAACTGCACTTGCGATGCTTTCAATAGTTGCAAGCATGTCGCCGTCTATTTTATAGAAATGATTTTTATCCAATATATTCATGTTTTTTACTCCTTAGGCTTGAAAAAAGTAAAACATAAAGCGAATTAAATCTCTCCTCTGTCAATATCAATAGAAATATAAACAAGCTGGTCTAAATCATCTGTGTCGTAGTCTTTATTTTCAAGGATATCAATCATTTTTTGTTTTTTTTCATCCCCAACTAGATTGCAAAGAACCCCTTTCAAAAAATTATCATCATCTTTTATTTTTAAAAGCATATCAAATAACTTTTTGCCGGTTTCTGTTTTAAATTTTTCTCTTTTAATCGTAGTATTCATCTATGGGTTTCCTATTTATAATTATAAAATCACCATTTTTATACTGCATAGTATAAGTATGATCCCCAATATCTTTAGTTATTCTTCCATTTTTCATTTTAGGAAAATTTGTTTTTAATGCGTGAAATACCATTCCATATTCATTTTGCGATATTTGAATAGGTTTGTATTTGCTGCTGTCTATTTTATCACGTCTGGAAGATTTTTCAACCTTACCGCCCGAACCTTCGCCAAATTGGCCGTTGTCTTTTCTCGGGTGTTTGCTTTCTTCCCAGGCATCTTCCACGCTAAAAGGGGCTTGCGGGTTTTCGCTGCCTCCCGTCAAGTCGCCGAACGGGTCAGCTTCTTCCTGCTCAGGAGCTTCTTCGGAAAGTACATTGTAACCCGATTTTTCATCAGCTCTCAGCACCCCGCGGATTTCTTCCGGTGATACCACGCCCGCGTTAATATAGGTTGCGTCCGTACGTGAGTTGATTTCTCTTATTTCCGCACGTTCTTTTTCTGTAGGGGTATCGATATCATCAAATACGCAGGAATATTCTTTATCAATACCAAGTTTTGACTTTGCAAGCAAGCGGTAATGAAAATTCAGTATCGGGACATAGTCTATGTTTTGAATGCCCTGCTGTAATTTCCGGTAGTTATCATCTTCATAGCTTCCTGTTGACTGCCAGCCCTTCGGAGATGTTTCAAGCAGTCTCGCTGATGGTATGCCCGAAATTGCCGCAACTATCTGGTAACCCAGCATAGTCACAGCGTCAAAATCTGTCAGGGTTGTATCTAATTGACCTATTCGCTGATCTTTTTTGATTAGCAGCCAGCCCCAGTTGTTTCGAAGCCACGACATTAATGTAAGCTCTTTGTTTAATCGCTCTTCGTCCGCCAGATATGCGTTAGGGTTGCCTTCAACATAGTTTAAACGTTTGGATTGAGCAAGCATGGGGGCTTCTTTTGCCGTCTTATGGGCTGCATAAACCTGTTCATACAATAATTGCGGCAATGGAATCCCGCCATAATAGTATGTTGGTTTCAGAAGGTCTGCTACTTCCGAGTAGATATTGAATATAAACCAGCTGTAATGGATGTTTTTGCCGTTTGGAAGCCTAAACCAGGTAGGCTGGTAAAATCTTTTGCTTGCTGGGTTTGTGCCCGCTTCTATATCAAGCACGGGAGTAACCCAGACAGGCTCGATAACCGTCATACCCTTATATGAACCTGTTGTTACCGCATCAATATTAAACGGAACAGAGTAATCAACATTATCAACAAGCGGAATGCACAAGGCCTGTCCGTATTTACGCTTGTTTTCGGCAAACTTTTTACAGATATCTTTGATTTTGAACTTTTCAGAGTGGGATAGCTTTTTAAGCTTTTCAATGACATTTTGGTCTTCGTCCGTTACTTCGTCGTCACTGTCGTTAATATCGTAGTCAATGGCTATAGAATCTTCACACGGTGCAGTGATACTTTTATTAATAAGCCAGTCTTGCGCAAGGATAGCACAGTTATTGAAACCGATAAAGCCTTGTTTTGCAAAGTAGGTAAAAATAATTTCCTGCCCTGCAATATTCATTTCAAATGATTTTGACAGGGTCTCGCAATCGTCCTTTACGCTATCCGCTGCGATATTTACAACGCTTCCGTCTTCTGTAGAGTATTGCGCAACAACAAAATCGTTTGCCTGTTTTTGTACCGAGCATTCGTAAAGTGCCTGCAAGTCCGCTTGAGGAAGCACAAAAGCCCTTTTGTTGTCCTGTTCGGATTTATGTACGCGTTTTATTACTTCTTTCTTTTTGAAAAAATTAAACATTAGTAGTCAAACTCATCTTCTAAGCTGTATCTGACAGCGTCTATGGTATGGTTATCCTTGTCAGGAAATTTGCTTTTTATTTCTTCATTTTTATCGACTTCGTATGAGTATTCCGTAAATTCACGTGCCGCATTCGGACAGCGATGCGGGTCAATAACTATCTTTTTGAGCCCCTGCAAACGTTTGATACCGTAACTCACGGAACCCGGTCCCTTTCTTGCGCCTCTGACAGGCAAACCTGAATTATCGAAATCATCTATACTTTTAGGCTCCTCGCTGTCTGCAATTATTTCGGTTGATTTTGTATGTTTTTTCATAACCTTTTCGATTGCATCGTCATTGCTCAAGCCGACCTGATAAATTTCATCAAAAATATACAGGGTTTTGTATTTACGGCTATAGTGGACTTTAACCCAGACAAACGGGTCAATAGCATAACCCCAGTCAATACCTTCACAAATATTATCAAAATGGTTTATTTGTTCGGCTGAAATCTGCTGCAGCGTGACATTATAAAATACGTTTAACCCTGTACCGACCTCTTCGCCCAATAGCTCATTGCGATATGCCATAGGGTTAGACTGTTTGAGGTCTTCCGCTTCTATAAAAAATGACGGGCCGAGCCATTCGGGAGGCACATCCAGATAAGTTGAGTGATGAACAAGCCTTGTAGGTTTGTTTCTTCTGGCTTCTTTATTAACCCAGTTTCTCGGGTCTGCAGGCGGGTTGTAACTGTAAAATGTCAACGCACCCGGGCCGCCTCTGTTGAATGAGAACTGGGCGTCCCTGATTTCAGCCATGCCGTCAAACTGTTTCAGCTCTTCATACCAGCGGATTTTAATATACCCAAACGGCAACTTTATTGATTTTATGTTATCAGGGTCATCAAGCCCGTAAAATAATATCAGCTGCCCTGTCGGTAAATATTCAATTTCCAGCGGGTTTTTGCGTACACGAAACGAGGCTCTTAATCCCAGTGCGTTTATCGCCCACAAAATCTGGTTAAATACCGATTTTTCTATCTTATTGCCGACTTTACGCAAACACACTGCATGTGCTAGCGGGTCTTTGATTAAATTTATTATAATCTCTAATGAAATAACACTTGATTTTGTAGAGCCCCTGCCGCCTTTAAACCAGTATTCTAAATGATTCCCCTGTTTTATATCTCTGTGGACATCCCAAAACACAGGACATATAAGACTTTTTAAACTTGTTTCCGTCATGCATCAGATATCATCCTTTATTATCACGGGATTGAAAGAAACTTCCTGCTTATCTGTCGGTTTTTCACCGATTGTATCTCTTAATACCTCAAACGCCTTTATATCGCCCTTTAACGCTTTTTTTATGAGCGCAAGGCTTATTTTATTTTGTGTATTGCCGCTTTCAAGCAGCAGCAAAAGTTCTTCTTTTAAGGTCTTACGCGCCCGTCTGACTTCTCCGGATTTTATACCGCCTTTTTTGCCATTTTCTCTTGCTTCGCTCTCGCTTCGAATAGGTTTTAAATTTTCAGAGTTTGCCATAGGCTAATCTTTCACCTGTAAATTAACTAACCCTAGTTTTTGCTGTAAATCCTGCGCTATGCCGTCAATCAGGCTCACTTCTGCGCGCGGTGTATCCTTATCCTGTAACATTTCCTGCATCAGAACAAGACAGTCTATTAAAAGCTTTTGCATATTTTGAAAATTCTTTTTGCCATCTGTTTCAACTAGCGGCAGTAGGTTCATTGTCATTGCAAGATACTCACCAGAAGGCGAAGGTAAAATATCATTACCCAGAAGGCAGATTTCTTTTATGCTGTCAATAAAATCATAAAGCCTTTCCTGAATACGGTCAGCAAGCAGATGTTTACTATAAAAAGCCTCACCTTTGCAAGAATAATGAATATCTTTTGCAAAGTTTGCAATCGCAAGTAAATAACAAATAAGTTTATTAATATTTTCCATAATTTCCCAATAAAAAGCGCCTCATAATGAGGCGCGAAAAATTCTGCATCCTAATAATAAAGAATTAATTTGAGTAAGAAAAGAGGCTTTCGCCTCTGGAATTAAGTTAAATTTTTTACAAAATCTTCACATTCTAACTATATCGTATGTCAAGTGTGTTGTAAAGTGTGAGTTGGTGTGAGTTTTTTTGAAGAATTTGAACATTAAAAAGAGGCTTGATAGCCTCTCTAAGTTAAAACAAATTTCTTTTCGCTAAAATTAAAGCAATAGCTTTTTCAATCTGTTTAATTTGTTTCCCGGATAAAAGATTACTCATATGCACTAATGATTTTAATTGTTCTAAAACTCTTGTTGACAACTGAGTAACTTTAATTACTTTGCAATGTTTTTGATAAGTAAAAATATTGTCTATACATATATTGCTATCATATTCTAAAATAGGACATTCCTTTTGTGGTAATGGTACACTAATACTTGAACGACTTTTTTCTGTATTGATTAACAAAACAGTTTCATGATCGAAATATAACTGATATTTATTATGTGGCGGTTCAATATCAGATCTGAATGCATAATATACATCTCCGGGGTTTAATTTAGCCATCAAAAAACAATCGCCTTTGAATATACCTGCAAATCTTCTAAAACTTCTGGATTAGTTATCATATCTTCCCATTTAATTAATGGGGCTTTAGATTCTGGACTATTATTTCTCGCTATTTTCCAGGAATTATTTTCATGTGTTAAAGCACTCATCTCTAAAGTTTCATATTGAGAATATTTTTCTAAAGCATAATCTAATGCCTCAATATCTGATTTTGAAAGATAATCTAAATCTGGTTCTGTATTTGGAATAATTATCATATTTTTTTCAATATGATAATCTTGTGAAGATGTTTTTAACATATCATACAATTTAGATAAAACAGGACCATTATCCATTGCTACATATTTATCGCCTAAAATTGGGCGCCCGTATTTATTAATATGATATAAATCAGCGAAAAAGACATATTTAAGTAATCTCATTTTACTTATGCCATAGTCTTTTTGTGCCAGATACAAAATAACAGCATTAGCTTTGTCTTTATTAAATCGAAATTCTATTTTCTTTTGTTCATCCATAACTGCTGTCATAATATTTAAATCCTATATTTTTTCCATCCGCTTATAGTATAAAAAAATGTAAATATTTTGTATTGCTTTATATAGAGGATTTTGTTACAAAACGATACTTCTTACATATTACTATTATAACATTTGTAACAAAAATCAGTCAATAATAAATATTATACCCTTAAACTCATATATTTTATCAATCCTACTCTTTAAAATCTCACTAATAAAATAGAATAAAGAACGTCTAAAATCAAGAATTTCTTGTTATTTGTTAATATGTGGACAATCTGCTCTTAATGTCGGGTCGCAGATATGCTCAGGTTTCATTGTAAAAGTTCTTAAATTAACCCCCTTTTTATAAGCCGCACGACGCAAACGTTTCAAATACTTCAAATCTTTTTCGCCGCGTTCCATAATAAGAACACAGGCTGCTTGCCTGTTTGTTTGTCTTCCGTAATAAAGAGCCTGTCCGATACATTCAGCCCACTTGTTCGCGAAATCAAATTCAACAGCCATATTCGGAAGTAGACAATCCACACGGGTTTTGTCACCCAATTGATATTCCATAATACCGCCGCGTTTGTCACACCATGCCTTCTGATACGTTGCCTCTGAATACAACCGCTTGGCTTGTGCGGGAGTGGCGAGGAAAATTAATAATAAACCCATAGCTATTTTTTTCATACAATTATTATAACATTATTACATACAAAAAATAAAACAATTAGCCGCATGGTTAAAATTTTTCATGTTATCGTAGTATTTTTCTAATTAAATCGCTTAAAATTCCGTTTTTTGTATGACCCCAAAATTATATAATGAAATAGGAATATAAGAATAGGAGGAAACGATGAAAGAAATTTTTGTGATGCTAAACAACAACATGCATAATTTATTTAAACAAACCAGTACATGGATAGGAATTTTGCTAATAATGCAAATTTTAACCTTTTCATTAATTTTGTATATTTATTTAGAAATAACAGATGGGCAATATCATTTTTACATGAATACCAAAACAAGTCTTGAAAAAATTCATAAAGTAAAAATTGATAAATATAATGGTGATTTATTAAAAGAATTGACTACCGAAGAAGAATTAATAAGAAGGAATGCACGAAAATGGCATTTAAAATACTTATTCAAATAAGCTACTTTTTACCAAAAAGCAACCAGTCAAAATCAGTTTTTGAAAATCTTATTTTTAATTTTAAAAGTTCTTCACCAGTTGGATATTTGTTTTTTCTTATAAAATCATCTAATCTTTTTGGTGATATATCTACATATTTTGCAAAAGCTTCACTATCAAGCATTCCAGAATTCACCTGAAGCATTAATAAACGTTTACCCCACTCATCAAAGTCAAATTGTACGCCAAGATTATAATCTGGCTTGAGATATGCTTCCTCTTCTATTTCCATAAACATTTCACCCCTACCCGTAAAAAGCCATAAAGCATTTATATTACAGAGAGTTACTAATTTTTCTATTAATAATGCAGAAGGTTTTTGCTCACCAGTTTCATAACGAAAATAGGTGGGCTGTTTAATATCAAGTTTTTTTGCGAAGTCATATCCACTAATACCAAAAGACTTCCTGACTTCTTTAAGTCTGTTCAAAAAAGAATTGTCCATAAAGTTTATACCAATTAGTATTGACATATTATACTTTTTCGTATATACTAATTTCATCAGGTACGAAATAATATAACGAAAGTAATAGAATAATATTTCAAACCTGATGGAAATTCAACCGAATATAAACTTAAGTTACGCGGCTGGAGCCGACCCAGCATAAAAAGGGGCAACGCAAAGCATAATAAGGGTTTCAAAAGGTTAATAAAACACAAAAAGTTAAGCATTAGAAGGGTTTCGAAAAGAAAAGCCTTATTTAGGCTGGCTCGGCTATGCGAAAAATCTGAACATTGAAAATAGATGTTATTTTTTGACAATCTCAAGTATTTCTTCGACTTTGTCAAAATAAGGTTTATAATCAAGCCCAAAATCATCTACGAAATCATATATTTTCTCAAGCATGTGAACAGTATCTTTTGCAAGCGATTGTTCAAGGTGATATTCGATTTCTTTGGCAATTGAACGTTTGTTTTTCTCAGCACTTGCTTTAACTTTCTCAAATAATTCTTCGTCCATACGAAGAGTAAAAACTTTCTCACTCATACCTAAATCCTTTCAATATGATGTCATTTTAAATAAAATTTATACAAAAATCAACATTCAAAAAAAATACACTTGACATCAGAATGAAATAATGTTATAAAGGAGATGTCATTATGAATAAAAACGAAATCAAAACAACTACAATGAGATTACCAAGTAATCTTAATGAAAAATTAGAAAAAGAAGCTCAAAGTTTAAATATTTCTGTTGCATCAATGCTTAGAATAATCCTAAGCGAACGATACAACAAAAAATAAGCTTGGAAAGGTAAAAATGGTTAAAATTAAAGATTTAGTTGGTAATAAGTATAAATATTTTACCGAAGACAAAAAAATCGTACGTTTTACGATGAGATTACCAAAACCGATATATCAGTTACTGACTGATTCAGCAGAAAAAATAAACGCTCAATAGCAAAAGAATTGGAGTTTATTTTAGAAAAAGTTTTAGAAAGAAAGCGAGTTTGAAAAATGGATTTTACAACACATACGTGTAAGAAATGCGGTTGTGCTTTTGTAGCAGAGGATTACACAAATGCGCAAGATATACCTCCTCGTTGGCGCCTGTGCCCTGAATGTGCCGAAAAGGCAGGTATAGACTATAATTTGCAAAACCCTTGGAATAGTTTTTCAGAAGCAAAACAAGAAAGAATTAAAAAACAAATTGACAGGTTAAAACAATTTCAATTTCAAAAGAAACAAAATATTAAAAATTAACGCAATAACTTTCCGTTTTAAGACGGGTTAAATATATAAAACTAGGATTTATATCTAAGCCATATTAAAACGCGAAAAACGGAACTTAAAATCTAAAAACCCAAAATCACAAAAACGCAGGGAAAGCATAAATGCTTTAACCCCCGGCGTGGCTGTGGAAAAACTGAACTTTGAAAACTGAATAACAGTAAGGCCACAAGCAGAGGCGTGGCAGAATACAACTGAATACCGTGCGTAATGCGCTCTCACCTGTCTGGTCGCGCGGACAGGCTAACAACGACATTACTTTGGCACTGCGGCGAGTGAGCTGAGGCAGGAAGGGCTTGCGTTGAGCAAGACCTGTAACGCCACTAAATGCGAACGAGCGAACTAAGTTTTTAATCAGCTGTACGATTTTTTCGTACAGTTGCCATAAGAACTTAGAAAGGAGAAAGGATATTTTATGAATTTAAAAGATTATTTGGACAGAGTGAAAATAGCGTATGAAATAAAAGAAAACACTCTCACCGTTGGAGGATACTTGGACTTGGAAGATATACAGATTACTTCGCTACCTGACAATCTCATCGTTGGAGGGGACTTGTACTTGAGAGGTACACAGATTACTTCGCTACCTGACAATCTCATCGTTGGAGGGGACTTGGACTTGGAAGATATACAGATTACTTCGCTACCTGACAATCTCATCGTTGGAGGGGACTTG